>APMI01009477.1_pt1 | contig 26779 bp, 21 predicted proteins | sample 667938 | NCBI WGS metagenome assembly APMI01 (sample SAMN01084076, study PRJNA167559) | wastewater metagenome | biome: Wastewater | place: Denmark: Ejby Moelle, Odense | collected 2011-11-28
TGTTGCATCAGTACATCATTGCCGGCAAGCTTATTGAAAAAATTATTCTTCAAAAAGAAACTGTCTTTGCCCGGGAATAATTGATAAGCAGTTAATAGATAGTTTAACCGGATCTTTCCATTGAGCTTTTTCAACACCTCTTCAGTGCTGCCGCTTTCATTCCAGCCATAGCATTGCTGATGAAAACACTTACTGCTTTTGGCCCCTGCATTGGGTTCTGGCGTAAATGAGTACAGGTTTTTTGGCAAAGTGGGATGACCAAAAATCTGAAATGGTTTATCGGTACCCCGGCCCTCACTCAAAACGGTACCTTCAAAAAAACAGGTGGATGGATACAAATAAATACCCTGCATCTCTTTTAAATTGGGCGAGGGATTTACAGGCAATACATACTTTGTACTATGATCGTAATTTTTACACTTGATCACCTGTACATGAAAGGGAGTGTCCGCCGATGGCTGTGTGCTGGCATTGTATGCATTGATGGCATTGGCTTTTGCAGACAACCATTTTTCACCGGCTAACATCAACGCATATTCGCCGATCGTCATTCCATATACAATCGGAACAGGCTGCATGCCCACAAAGCTTTTGAACTTTTTATCCAGCACCGGCCCATCAACATAAAAGCCATTGGGGTTGGGCCGGTCGAGGATGAGCATGGGTTTGTGATTTTCAAGACAGGCTTCCAGGCAATATTCCAGTGAGGAAATGAAGGTATAAAAGCGAACACCCACATCCTGTATGTCAAATAAAAGTACGTCTACATTTTTAAGGTCTTCTGCGGTTGGTTTTTTATGATCGCCATATAAACTGATCACTGCAATACCTGTTTTTTTGTCAATGCCATTCTCTACATGTTCGCCGGCATCAGCGGTACCACGAAAGCCATGTTCGGGCCCAAATATTTTCACGACTTTAATGCCACTTTTGATCAGCGTATCAACCAGGTGTGTATTTTTTACCATACTCGTCTGGTTGGCAAATACGGCTACGGATTTACCTTTCAGCAGGGGCAGGTATACGGGCATCCTTTCGGCGCCTGTAATCACAGCCGGGTTGTTAATTTTTTTTATCTTTTTACGGCTGCTTTGGGCACCTGCCGTGATCCAGTATGATAATAAGAGCAGTACAAATAAAGAATAGATGACTTTCATTGCGTAAAGTTCAATAAAACATTTTAATTCGGCTGTGTAGAATTAAATTTTTAACTTGCCAGCCATTTGTGGTCCTGCTTTTCGCCTTCTCTTTTTTAGCAGAGTAGAATAGAAAATGCACAAGAGTGCGACGCCAATGCAGCTGATAAAAGATTGTTGGCTGGTAACATAATATTTAACAAATTCGGCCCAAGGCTGAGTAAAAATCAACAACAATGGCAGAAGTAAAAAGTGGTGATACAGTGAAAGTACACTACACCGGTAAATTAACCAACGGTGAACAATTTGATTCATCTGCAGGAAGAGAACCTTTAGAATTCACCGTAGGCGCAGGACAAATGATCAAAGGATTTGATGCTGCAATGCCCGGCATGAATGTAGGTGAAAAAAAGACCATCAACATCCCGGCAATTGATGCATATGGAGAAAAAGATCCTGCAGCGCTCATCGAGTTCCCTTTATCAAATGTGCCGGCAGATATGAAGCTGGAACCAGGTATGCAGTTAACGCTATCCGACCAAAATGGCAATCCATTTCCGGTAATCGTTGCTGAAGTAAAAGACGAAGTGGTAGTGCTGGACGCCAATCATTTTTTAGCCGGTGAAGAACTGGTATTTGATATTGAACTGGTGGAGATCGTTTAGTGAATGGTGAATGGTCAATCGTGAATAGCGTATTCCGGTTCAGAAGTTTTTAAGTTTATAAGCGGCTTGCAAATGCAGGCCGTTTTTTATTGGATAGACACTGAAAATAAGGAATGCTGCCTGCTTATGAAAGTCACCCATTCACAATTCACTATTGACTATTGACCATTCACTATTCACGATTCACCATGCTTCCCCGATTTTCTGTAATATTGCATCCATTCTAAAAGGTCCATATTGACCATTCACGATTCACCATTCACCACATGATCTTCATCAACCCAACCGCCGCTGCCGAACGCTTTATGCGTTATGTGCAGATAGATACGCAAAGTGATCCTACCAGTACCGCACATCCCACTACCGAAAAACAAAAAGACCTGAGCCGGTTGTTGCAACAGGAATTAGTGGCCATGGGGATTGCAGATGCCAGCACCGATGAGTATGGGTATGTGTATGCCAGCATCCCATCCAACAGTGATAAAGAAAATATACCGGCCATTTGCTTTTGCAGCCATGTTGATACAGCGCCTGATTGCAGCGGCTACCAGGTAAAACCCATTCACCACGCCAGTTACGATGGCAGTGATATTGTATTACCCGATGATACCACGCAGGTATTAACAACCGCTAAATCTCCCTACCTGAAAGAACATTTGAACAGCGGTGTGATCACTGCCAGCGGGTTAACCCTGCTCGGCGCCGATGATAAGAGTGGTGTAACGGCGATCATGGAAGCGGCGCTGTTCTTTGTGCAACATCCCGAAATAAAACATGGCGATATTAAAATTTTATTTACGCCGGATGAAGAAGTGGGGCAGGGTACGGCAAAAGTCGATATGCAAAAACTGGGTGCTCAGTTTGGCTATACGCTGGATGGTGGCGAAGCCGGTTCGCTCGAAGATGAAACCTTTAGTGCCGATGGCGCTACCATTACCATTCATGGCGTGATCGTTCACCCCGGTTATGCAAAAGATAAACTGGTAAATGCATTAAAGATAGCCGGTGCCGTGCTGGATGCATTGCCCAAAGATGAGTGGAGCCCGGAAACAACCGATGGCAAACAGGGGTTTGTACATCCGGTGGCGGTGAATGGCATTGCGGAAAAAGCAAGTATACAGTTTATTGTAAGAGATTTTGAAGATGCAGGATTGCAGACACATCATGATCGCCTGAAAAAAATAGCAGCAGACGTGCTGGCTAAATACCCGGGCGCAACATTCGAATATGCCATTGCGGAGCAATACCGCAATATGAAAAAAGTATTGGATCAATGCCCGCAGGTGGTGGCGTATGCGGAAGAAGCCATACAACGGGCAGGCTTACCCGTAAAAAAAGAAAGCATTCGTGGTGGTACCGATGGCAGCAGGTTCAGCTATATCGGTATGCCCTGCCCGAATATTTTTACCGGTATGCAAAACATTCACAGCAAACTGGAATGGATAGGAACCAAAGACATGGCGAAGGCGGCTGAAACAATTGTTCACCTGGGAAAGATCTGGGAAGAGCGGAGCTAATTGCAGAATACTTATTGGATTGATAATTTAAAAACATATACCTTCAATTTAAATTTATAACCATGCCGGAAATAATAAAAGAATTTTGGTGGCTGCTGCCAATTTTTGCGATCATAGCAGGAGGATTGTTTACCATTAACCAGGGAACCATTGGTGTGGTAACCCGTTTGGGAAAATACCATAGTATCAAGCGCCCCGGTCTTAATTTTAAAGTACCTTTTTTAGACCAGATCTACAAAAGAGTAAGCATTCAAAACCGTTCGGTGGAACTGGAATTCCAGGCGGTAACGGTTGACCAGGCGAATGTATATTTCAAATCGATGTTGTTGTATTCAGTGTTGAACGTAGATGAAGAAACCATTAAAAATGTGGCTTTCAAATTCATCAGCGATAAAGACCTGATGCAGGCATTGGTGCGTACCGTAGAAGGCAGCATCCGTGCTTTTGTTGCTACCAAAAAACAAGCTGAAGTACTGAATGTAAGAAGGGATATTGTTGAGAATGTAAAAGAGCAGGTGGATATGCAACTTGAAAGCTGGGGCTATCATTTGCAGGATCTGCAGATCAATGATATTACATTCGACCAGGCCATTATCGAAAGCATGAGCAAGGTAGTTGCTTCCAATAACCTGAAAGCAGCGGCCGAAAACGAAGGCCAGGCTTTGCTGATCACCAAAACAAAAGCAGCAGAAGCAGAAGGTAACTCTATCAAGATCGCTGCAGAAGCAGAAAGACAGGCAGCGCAATTGCGTGGACAGGGTGTGGCATTGTTCCGTGAAGAAGTAGCACGTGGTATGAGCCAGGCTGCTGAACAAATGAAACAGGCCAACCTGGATACCAATGTGATCTTGTTCAGTATGTGGACGGAAGCCATTAAAAACTTTGCTGAATATGGTAAAGGCAACGTGATCTTTTTGGATGGCAGCAGCGAAGGCATGGAAAAAACGATGCGACAGATCATGGCCATGCAGCAAATGGAAGGAAAGAAATAGCAGTTTCAAAAAATAATTGTACAAAGCCGGATATTCATCCGGCTTTTTTTTAAAGCTTTTTCTTTAACAATATTTTACGGCGCAAATAACCTTGTTTTGCTGCTGGCATTACATATTGCAAAGCATTGGCATAATTATCGCAAAACAAAAAACAGAAACAATTACTTTTGTCTTAAATCAGTAAATCCATGTTTGATATCTTTTTGCAGGTAGATACCCTTACCAGATCAACAGAAGTAACCGGGAAAGTAGAATCCGTATGGAGCCTGCTCGGCAAAGGCGGTCCGTTGATGATCCCACTGGGAATTCTTTTCGCATTGGCTGTTTTCGTTTTTATAGAAAGATTACTGGCAGTTAAAAAAGCCAGCAAGATCGACGATAATTTTATGCGTATCATCCGTGACAATGTTGTTACCGGTAATGTTACTGCTGCAAGAAGCCTGGCAAAAAATACAGACAACCCGGTAGGAAGGATCATTGACAAAGGATTGCAACGGATCGGCAAACCAATTGAGGCCATAGAGAAAAGTATGGAGAATGTGGGCAAACTAGAGATGTACAAAATGGAGAAAAATCTCTCTATCCTTTCTGTGATCTCCCGTATCGCACCGCTCTTTGGATTTGTTGGAACGATCGTGGGGTTGGTATTGTTGTTAAAAGAATTCGCTACCATCAGCAGCCCAACCGTAAGCCAGATCGCTGATGCCATGTACATCAAACTGATTACCTCTGCAAGTGGATTGATCATTGGTATGCTGGCCTATCTTGGTTACAGTTATCTGGATACGCAGATCAACAGAACAGCGAACCGCATGGAAGCTGCCAGCAACGAATTCATTGATATTTTGCAGGAACCAACGCGATAATTATTTTGGATGGCAGCGTTTAATTCAATGACAATAAAAGGTTCTTCACTCAATATTTAAAATTCATCACATTACAGGATATGGGATTAAGAAGAAATAAATTAAGAGAAAGTCATGATGAAGTGGATACCGGTCCGCTCAATGATATTCTGTTTATCCTCCTCATGTTCTTTTTAATGATCTCTACATTGGCCAACCCCAATGTGATCAAAGTAAGTACGCCCAGGGCAAAGAGTGATACCAAATCCAAGCAGAGTGTGGTGGTGAGTGTTGACAGGCAAAAGAATTTTTACATTGGTTCCAAAAGAGTTATTACAGATTCGCTTGAATCTGCGTTAAGAAAATACATCATTGAAGGGGATAGCATTAAACCTGCGGTAGTGATCAATGCCGATTCTTCTGCCCAGTGGGGCGAAGTGGTAAAAGTGATGAAGATCGCAAGGCGCCTGGGCGCTACAACTTCTGCTACTGTTTCAGGAACGGAGTGATCTTAACCATTCTTTCATTGCCATTGATATCTTTTTTTATTTCCACCTGCCGGCCGGGTGCGTCAAAAATGGCCGCCGTTTCTGTTGCATGATCCTGGTGTACTTCCAGGTATATTTTTCCTCCCGGTTTTAAATGTGTGTGTGCAAAACCGGCAATTGTTTCATAGAACAATAGTGGTGAGTCATCTGGTACAAACAAGGCGGTACCGGGCTCAAAGGCAATTACATTTTTATCCATGCTGCTCTTTTCCCTGGCGGGAATATAGGGCGGATTGCTTACGATGATATCAAACACACCTAACTGTTCCCATTGCTCAGGATCTAAAATATCTGCCTGAATAAAATCAATATTTGTTTGGTTGATGGCCGCATTTTTCGTTGCTACCGTTAACGCACCAGCGCTGATATCGACGGCTGTTAGTGCTGCTGCAGGCAACTGATTTTTTAACGCTACGGCAATGCAGCCGCTGCCGGTACCAATATCAAGGATGGAGATTTCCCGGTTGCTTTTTTGTTCATCATCTGTGATCCATTTCACCAATTCTTCCGTTTCCGGCCTGGGTATCAATACCTGTTCATTCACCATGAATTTTAAATTATAGAACCAGGTTTCGCCAGTTACGTATTGAACAGGCTGGTGCGAAAGCAACTGTTGCAGCGCTGTTTCCAACATTGCCTGCTGCCCACCGGTAAGTAACTGACGGGGATTTTTTAAAATATCCATTCTATTCAATCCCAGCCGCTGTTCCCATACCCAGCCGGCCACAATACCGGCTTCCTCCAAACTGTAAAGACTTTGCAATTGCTGCAGGTAATACTGGTAATAATCGGTCACTGTCATCGGGGCAAACTTAAATTATTTTATGACTGCCCATTCAGAACAATTTTGCAGGGCCACTTTTCAATCCTTATTTTTGGAATCTTGAGCAATGATCACATATACATGCAGCGTTGCCTGCAACTGGCGGCCCTGGGGGCCGGTACGGTAGCACCTAACCCGATGGTGGGAGCCATACTGGTGCATGATGATCGCATCATTGGTGAAGGATACCACCAGCAATACGGACAGGCGCATGCAGAAGTCAATTGTATCAATAGTGTTCCGGAACAACAGCAGCACCTGCTTGAAAAAAGTACCATGTATGTTTCTTTGGAGCCTTGTGCGCATTTTGGTAAAACGCCTCCCTGTGCAAACCTGTTGATTGATAAAAAGATACCAAGGGTAGTGATCGCCTGCAGGGACAGTTATAAAGAAGTGGCTGGCAGGGGAATTGAATTATTAAGGAACGCAGGCGTAGAAGTTACAGTGGGCCTGTTAGAGAAAGAGGCACAGGAGCTGAACAGGCGGTTTTTTAAATATCACGAAGTTCAACGGCCCTATATCATTTTAAAATGGGCGCAGAGCAGCAACAGCAGGATCGCCAATGCCGACCTGTCGAGGGTGATGATCAGCAACGACTATAGCAACCGGCTGGTACACCGCTGGCGTAACGAAGAGGCTGCCATCATGGTGGGTTCCAATACTGCTTTGCATGATGATCCATCGCTCACCAACCGGCACTGGTATGGCAATGATCCGGTAAGGATTTTAATGGACTGGAGCCTGAAAGTGCCTGCCACTCACCAGTTGATGGCAGACGGGGGTAAAACCATCATCTTTAATCAACTCCGGAATGAAGAAGCCGGCAATAAGCTGTTCCGGTATATTGAAAAAGACGAACCTGTGATCAGGCAGGTATTGCTGCAATTGTACGACCTGAAGATCCAGAGTGTTTTGGTAGAAGGAGGCGCTTCATTGCTGCAGTCATTTATTGATGAAGGCTGCTGGGATGAAGCACGGGTCATTACCAATCAGCAACTGGTAATTCACAACGGCTTACATTCGCCTGTGTTAAATGATCATTCACTGGTTAAAACAGCATCTTATCTTTCCGATGATATATATTACTACACTCACTCCGTAACGCATACATGAGCAAGCCAGCAGCATCAACCGAAAAAACTTTTTACAATTGTATCGACAAGCCTGGTATGGCAGAATTCAAGGACCGGGGCAGCAAGTTTATCGGGTATGCCTACCCGGTAGAGTCGGCGGAAGATTTTAAAAAATACCTTCAGCAATTGAAAAAGGAACACCCAAAGGCAGTACATCATTGCTTTGCCTACCGCATTGGCACAGACGGTAACAATTTCAGGGTAAGTGATGATGGTGAGCCCTCCGGCTCGGCCGGCCGGCCGATACTGGGCCAGATCGACAGCAAGCATATCACCAATACGGCCGTAATCGTGGTACGGTATTTTGGCGGCACTTTGCTTGGTGTTCCAGGCCTCATCAATGCTTATAAAACCGTTACCTCGCTTGCATTACAGGTTACACCGGTGGTGCAGAAACAGATCGAGGTTAAGTACAGGATACAGTTCGACTATACCAGGATGAATGATATCATGATGCTGTTAAAGCAATACAATTGTACCATTATTAGCCAGGAGCTGCAGCTTTTTTGTGTTATCAATGCAGGCATACCCAATAACCGGATAGCTGAAGTGCTGTATAAATTGAAGGAAATCCAGGGTGTAGATGTAGCAAAATCGTAATGTTATCAAAAAAACAGGCCGCTTTTTTGTTCCTGTTGAATTTTATCAAAATTTTATACTACTTTTAAACGCCCATTACTATAACAGCTTTTTTTTTAATACCAAACAGATTATGAGAAAACTTTTACTTTCTCTTCTGGCGTTTATTGCACTTAGTAAGCAGTCAGAAGCACAACAACTTCACTTTACTTCTATCTACCAGCAGCACAATGCAATGTACAATCCTGCAGCAGCAGGTTTTACCGGTCATACTGCTATTGGAACTACCTACCGGAGCATGTGGTCTGCCTTTCCGGGCAATCCCAAAACCTTTATGGTGTATGGAGATGCCTACTGGGCTAAAAAAAGTTCTGGTTTCGCCAGTTATTTATACCGGGATGTAACGGGTCCAACAAGCAGAACCGGCTTGCAGTTAGCTTATTCTTACCATGTAAAAACTAGTGAAAAAGGACAGCTTGGTTTGGGTATTGAGTTGAGAGGACTACAATATTATATAGACAAATCAAAATTAACCGATGCGCTGGGCAGCGATTTAGTGCTGGCTGGCAATAACACTTCATTTAAACTGGATGCGGGTGCCGGTGTTTACTACTCTGATGGTAAATTCAGCGCAGGTGCGGCCGTTAGCCAGTTGATACAATCAAAACTTGCTTTTAGCGATGTTCCCAATGCAACCGAAAGGGCAAAATTGTATCGCCACTTTAATTTTACCGCAAGCTACTATCTTGAAACAGGTGGCGGCACTCATTTGATACCCAATGTAATGGTAAGGGTAGTACCTCATGCACCCACTGAATACGACATGGGTTGTAAAGTAGACTACCAGGACAAGATCTGGTGGGCACTTACTTACCGGGTAAGACATTTCTGGAGCCTCCAGGTTGGCTTTAAACTGATGGATCAAATCAGTTTTGCTTATGCTTACGATTATTACAACGAGCCTTTTTCTGACTTCAACACCGGTAACAATGCACACGAGGTTGGTTTACGGTTCGATCTAAAAAAATAGTTGATCCTGCTACCCTGATAACTTTTCGGAGATACAACATTTACAATTTTAATTACTGCTAATAATCCTTTTGTCATGACGTTTAAGTTACCTCAACAAAAAAAGTTTTCGGCGATATCGTTTAATGCTGCAAGATTTTTTTCGCTGCTGATAGTGTTTTCTGCCTTTTCAGCGATCTCCTTTGCACAGGCGCCGCCAAACGATAATGCCTGCCAGGCGATAGTACTAACGCCGGGGGCTACCTGTACTTACCAGCAGTTTACAAACTTAAATGCTACCGGAGGTACCGGCGTATCGGTACCGGCTTGCGGCGGCTATGTGGCCGCCAGTTCCGGTGATGTATGGTTTAAGGTGACGGTACCTGCCGGGGGCGCACTTACTTTTGATACACAGAATGGCACCATGACGGATGGCGCAATAGCTATTTACAGGGGAAACACTTGTGTGGCGATTTCTCTTGTACCAAGCTCATGTGATGACAATAGCAGTGCCAATCCCAATATGCCAAAAGTAACCGTAACAGGTCTTACACCAGGGTCATCAGTATATGCAAGGGTTTGGTCAAAAAGCGGAACTCCGTTGGGAACTTTTGGTATCTGCGTTACCATCCCGGTACCGGCTCCACCAAATGACGAACCATGTACCGCCCAGGAACTGACCGTTGGCGCAACCTGTTCCTACTCGCCATACACTAATGAAAGTGCCACTAACAGTAATGGAGTTCCGGCTCCTGTTTGTGCTGGTTTCCTCGGTGGCGATGTTTGGTTTAAAGCAGTTGTTCCTTCTTTGGGAGCTATAATATTTGATACACAGAATGGTGGTATGATCGATGGCGGTATGGCCGTATATACCGGGCCAAATTGTAATACGCTTACCTTTTTAGATTGTGATGATAACAGCAGCGCCAATACGGATATGCCTAAGCTTACCGTGGCTGGCTTAACGCCCGGCGATACCGTATGGGTAAGGGTTTGGGCAAGCGGAAATGTGAACAATGGAACCTTCGGCATTTGTGCCACATTGCCTCCGCCTCCCCCTATAAACGATGGTCCCTGTACAGCAATTTCCCTTACTGTAGATACTGCCTGCAACTTTGTGCAGTTTACCAATGAAAATGCGTTGGGTACCTCCACTGTGGCCGATCCGGGATGTGCTGGTTATGCAGGTGGTGATGTTTGGTTTACTGCCATTGCACCCGCTGGTGGGGTGTTAACTTTTGATACCGAAGAAGGAGTGGTGACTGATGGCGGTATGGCCATATATATAGGAACCTGTAACAACCTCACCCTGCTGAGTTGTAATGATGATGCCGGAGCAGGTAATATGCCAAAGATCACGTTGGGAGGATTCACTCCCGGCGATACCGTATGGATACGAGTGTGGGAAAATGGAAATGATAATAACGGCACTTTTGGTATTTGTGTTAAGATTCCACCTCCACCACCAGTCAATGATGAAGCTTGTAATGCTATCACGCTTGCTGCTGATACGGTGTGTACCTTCCGGACATTCACCAATGAAAATGCTACCGGCTCTACCAGTGCGCCTGATCCGGGTTGTGCCAACTTCTCCGGTGCTGATGTATGGTTCAATGTAATTGTTCCTCCAGGCGGTGCCCTGATATTTGATTCACAGGCAGACGTAATTACCGATGGTGGTATGGCCGTATATACCGGAACCTGCGGTAACCTGACCCTGCTGGATTGTAATGATGACGGTGGGGCCGGTAATATGCCAAGGCTGGATGTCGGTGGTTTAACGCCGGGCGATACCGTTTGGGTAAGATTCTGGGAATATGGTGGCGATAATAACGGTCAGTTTGGTATTTGTGCTAAAATACCACCACCAGCGCCGTTAAACGACAATCCCTGTGGTGCTTTTGAATTGCTGTCAGATACAGTATGTAACTACCAGACATTTACCAACGAAAGTGCTACCAATACTTCTACCGTTCCTGATCCGGGTTGTGCCGATTACCTCGGGGGAGATGTGTGGTTTAGAACGATCGTGCCCGCCGGCGGCGCATTAACTTTTGATACAAGGGCTGGTGTTTTAAACGATGGAGGTATGGCAGTTTACAGCGGTACCTGTACAGGTTTAACCCTGATTGCCTGCGATGATAACAGCAGTTCCAATACCGATATGCCAAGGTTGGCATTGGTTGGTTTAAACCCAGGCGATACCCTGTGGGTAAGAGTTTGGGACTTTGGCCATTTTAATCCCGGTACTTTTGATATCTGCGTAAAAATACCGCCACCAGCGCCTGTTAACGATAATCCCTGCGCCGCAATTGCACTTTCTGTTGATTCAACGTGCAGCTACACAACCTATACCAACGAAAGTGCAACCGGTACTACCGGTGTACCGGCTCCGGGTTGTGCAGGCTATGGCGGCGGTGATGTTTGGTTTACTGCAATTGTTCCTTCTGTAGGAGGTATCAATTTCGATACACAAACAGGCACTATGTTAGATGGTGGCATGGCTGTGTACAGCGGAAACTGCGGAAACTTAACCCTGATCAGCTGTGACGATAATACAAGTGCCAATGGAAATATGCCAAGACTGTCGATCGCAGGCGTAACACCCGGAGATACACTATGGGTGAGGGTTTGGGAAAACGGCAACAATAACAACGGTACTTTTGGTATTTGTGCCAGCATACCACCGCCGCCACCAGTAAATGACAACCCTTGTAATGCTACATTAATCGTGGCTGCTGATACCTGTGCGTATACAACCTACACCAATGAAAGTGCAACGGGTACAACCGGTGTACCAGCCCCGGGCTGTGCCGGTTATACATCTGGAGATGTATGGTTTAAAGCTGTAGTGCCTGCCGGTGGTGCCATCACCTTTGATACACAAGAGGGCGTGATGACCGATGGTGGTATGGCTGTTTACAGCGGTAGCTGTACTAACCTGACTTTAATAAACTGCGACGATAACAGCAGTGTCAATGGGTTGATGCCTAAACTCACCATTGGTAGTTTAACACCCGGCGACACCGTATGGGTGCGTATTTGGGAAAACGGAAACAATAACAACGGCACCTTTGGCCTTTGTGCTAAAATTCCGCCGCCGCCTCCTGCCAATGACGAACCATGTAACTCATTTAATTTAATACCGGATTCAACCTGTACATATAGCACCTACACAACTGAAAATGCTACCAACACTCCCGGTGTTACTCCTCCCGGTTGTGCTTTCTACCAGGGTGGTGATGTGTGGTTCAATGTAATAGTTCCGTCTGGTGGATCACTTAGTTTTGATAGTCAAACAGGTGTAATATTCGATGGTGGTATGGCTGTTTATAGTGGTTCCTGCAATAATTTAACGCTGCTTGATTGTAACGACGATGGCAGTGATAACGGAAATATGCCCAGCCTCACAGTGGGTGGCTTAATACCTGGCGATACTTTGTGGGTAAGGTTCTGGGAGTATGGAAACGACAATCCCGGCACCTTTGGAATCTGTGTAACCTTACCACCTCCGGGCCCGGTGAATGATGATCCGTGCGGAGCCATTGAACTACCGGTTTCCAATACCTGTACCTATTTAACTTACAGTAACGAGAATAGCTTTGGTACAGCCAGTGTTCCTGATCCCGGATGCGGTGATTACCAGGGTGGCGATGTATGGTTTACGGCCATTGTGCCTGCCGCCGGTGCACTTACTTTCGATACGCAGGCTGATGATCTCACTGATGCAGACATGGCGGTGTACACCGGAAGTTGCGGTAACCTTACATTGGTACAATGCGATGATAATTCCGGTGCAGGCTTTATGCCCAAAATCACCGTAGGTGGTTTAACACCTGGAGATACCGTGTGGATAAGGGTTTGGGATAACGGCGACTTTAATCGTGGTAATTTCGGTATCTGCGTTACCATTCCGCCACCTCCACCAGCCAATGATAACCCTTGTGGTGCATTTACCATCATTGCAGATACGGTTTGTAACTATCAAACCTTCAGCAATGCAGGTGCTTATGGCACAGCAAGTGTTCCGGCACCACCATGTGGTAACTACCAGGGAGCCGATGTTTGGTTCCAGGTAACTGCTCCTGCAGCCGGCGCATTAAATATCAATACACAGGCCGGAACGCTCACCGATAATGCAATGGCAGTTTATACAGCAGACAGCTGCAATGGAACAATGACGTTGGTAGCCTGTGACGACAATGCAAGTTCTAATGCTGATATGGCGTATATCACGGCTACTGGACTTACCCCGGGAAATCCGGTGTTCATCAGGGTTTGGTCGCCGGGTGGAGCGGTCAACGCAGGTACTTTTGGTATTTGTGCCGTTATTCCTCCATTGCAACCTGCCACTTTCTCTTTCTCCTGTGCAAGAGATACGATCTTCTCCTGCGGTGGCGGAGACAGTTGCTTCACATTAAGCGCTATCATACCCGATATACATGCACTTACAGACAGGTATGCGATCAATCCTTTAAGTGCCCAGGGCTGTTTCAATCCTTATTCAGATCCGGGTAATGAAGGTCCTTCAACAGACCTGAACACGGATGACGTTTATTCTGATATCATCCCATTACCGTTCACCTTCCCGTTCTTTGGAACCGACTACAATTCGCTTGTAGCCAGCACCAATGGATATGTAAGTTTTGATGCTGCTGCACTTACCGGTACTTTCAGCCATTGGAACATCATCAATACAGGTGTACCTCAGGATCTGCCAAGTACCTTCTATGATAGGGCGTTGATCATGGGACCTTATCATGACCTGGATCCTCAGCACCATCCAAACCCAGGGCAAAGGATCAAATACAATATTACCGGACAGGCACCTCACCGCCGTTGGATATTGAGCTTCTACAGGGTGCCGCTATATTCAGACGCCTGTGCGAACCTTGTTGAAAATACACACCAGATCGTATTGTACGAAGGAACTGGTGTAGTAGAAGTATTCTTATTCGATATGCAGAATTGTCTTGGCTGGAACCAGGGAAGAGCAATGGTTGGAATGCAGGACTTCAGCCGTACCAGGGCGATCATGGCTCCGGGCAGAAAAGCTTCGGATGCTCCATGGGGTCGTATCGGTATGAATGAAAGCTGGCGTTTTGTGCCAATTGGCGGACCAACTTTATTTAAAAGAGTTGAGTTGTTTGATACTGCCGGTCACTTCCTCGCTACCGGTGATACCAGCTTCCTTGATTCGGCAAGTTTGAGGGTGAACTTCACCAACCTTTGCGCACTCAACCGTTTACCTGCAGGTTTAAATACATTGCTTGTAAGGGCTGTTTACAGCAAATTCAACGATCCTACTCAGGAAGAAGTGGGTGCTGATACAGTGCGTATCTTCATACCAAATCTTAAAGTAAATTTCAACTTTACGGACGCACGGTGCGATAACCCTGTAGGTGCTATTGCTATACACGCAATCAACGGTGTAGCGCCATTGCGTTTCTCATCAGATAGCGGCAGAACATGGCAGTCAGACAGTTCATTTGCTAACCTTAACCCTGGTACATACTATGTTAAAGTACAGGACGCTGCCGGTTGTGCAAGAGACACTATTGTTACAGTTTCCGCTGTGAGTCCGTTACATCCTGCATTTACTATAACAGACGCTGCCTGCAACGGCGGCACTGGTACTGTGGAGATCAATACCAATGGTATCAGGCCGATCAGGTACTCTTCTGATGCAGGCGCTACTTTCCAATACGACAGCACATTTGCATTACCTGCCGGTACTTATACATTCCGGATTACTGATACTGCCGGTTGTACGATCGATACAGTGATCACCGTAACAGAACCTTCAGTGTTGTCGGCCCTCTATGCAATCACTCCGGCTCGTTGTAATGGTGCTGCAGATGGCAGTGTTACTGTAACCGCAGCTGGCGGCGCCGGTTCTTATACCTATTCATTCGATACAGGTATTTACGGAACCAGCAATACTGCAAGCTTTGCTGCCGGTCCGCATACGATCAGTATCAAGGATGCCAACGGATGTACCAAAGACACTACGATCAACATAACAGAACCACCGGCTATCTTTACAACCGCTGTAATCACTGCAGCAAGTTGTAATGGCAGCAGCGACGGAAGCATTGTGATCACCGCAGTGGGCGGCACCGGAAGCACTTACGATTATTCAAAAGATGCCGGTGCCAACTACCAGCCAGGTAATACCTTCTCAGGCGTAGCGGCAGGAACCTATTCTATCCGTGTACGGGATGCCAATGGCTGTACAAAAGATACTTCTGTTGTAGTAGATCAGCCAACTGCTATCAATACGCCTGCTGTGATCACAGCAGCCACCTGTAACGGAGCCAGTGATGGTAGCATAGTCCTTAGTCCTGTTGGCGGTGCAGGTTCTTACCAATATTCTAAAGATACCGGCGTTACTTACCAGCCAGGCAATACATTCAGTGCATTGACAGGAGGCACCTACACGATCCGTGTTAAAGATGCCAATGCTTGTACTAAAGATACTACCATAGTAGTTGGACAACCTGTCGCTATTACATCCACAGCAGTTGTCACTTCACCTAAGTGTAATGGTGGCAGCGATGGAAGTATCGTGATTACCGGTGCAGGTGGCGCAGGCGGCTACCAGTATTCGATCGATACCGGCGCTACTTACCAGGCAGGCGCTACATTTACCGTAGCTGCCGGTACTTACAGCATCCGCATCAAAGATGTAAATGGTTGTACAAAAGATACCAGCATTACTGTGACTGATGCAGCCGCAATACAGGTAACTGTTGCTACTGTAAATGAAAGTTGCAGTAATACACCTAATGGACAGATCAATACAACGGTTGCTGGTGGTACCGCTGCTTATAACTATAGCAAAGATGGCGTCAACTTCCAGTCTTCGGCAAACTTTACAGGCGTCACCCAGGGCAGCTATACTATTACGGTAAGGGATGCCAATGGATGTACTGCATCGGCTCCGGCACAGGTTGGCTTCACGTTTGACCTGTCAATACAGGGCAGGACAGATACCGCAGTTTGCGATAACGGACGTGTGAGACTGAACACCACAAGCAATGCACAAACCTATAGGTGGAGGCCGGCAAATACATTGGATGATTCAACCATTGCAAGTCCTTTTGCATCTCCAACTGTTACTACCGATTACATACTTACTGCCACACTTGGAAGCTGTACCTTAACGGATACTGTCACCATTGTAGTAGCTGCTCCTCCAACAGTGTTTGCAGGAGATACCATAGAAGTTATAAAAGGCGCTGATGCACAATTACAGGGTGTGGTTACCAATACCGCCAATTTCATCTGGTCACCTTCTACCTATCTAAATAATCCAAACATATTGGCACCGATCTCGGTAATGCCGCAGCAAACCATTACCTATGGACTTACTGTTTTCAATGCAGAAGGTTGCAGCAGGACCGATTCAGTTACAGTAGTTGTATTGCCATACTGTATAAAAGTTAAAAATGCCTTTACACCAAACGGTGACGGCGTTAATGACAACTGGATGGTGTACGACCAGTATGACTGTTTGAGTAATGTAAGGGTACAGGTGTTCAACCGTTACGGAAGTAAAGTATTCGAATCAAGGAACTACCGCAACGACTGGAATGGTACTTATGGCGGAGATTCACTGCCGGATGCAACTTACTATTATGTGATCGACTACACATTGACCACAGGAAGGGTGTTGCAGCTAAGGGGTGACGTTACGATCTTACGATAAAATAAGCGCTCATGGATATTGAGTTTTTAAGAGAATATGTTTTAGGAAAACCTTCCGTTACGGAAGGTTTTCCTTTTGGTGAAACAGTGATCGTGTATAAAGTGAACGATAAAATTTTTTTGCTGCTGCCACTGGATACACAGCCATTGCAGTTTAATGTAAAGTGCGATCCTGAAAGGGCTATCGAGTGGAGAGAGCAATATCCCGGCGCTGTGCTGCCCGGCTTCCACATGAACAAGAAGCACTGGAATACGGTAGTAGTGGATGGAACACTCAGCAGGAAACAACTGCTGCAAATGGTAGATGATTCTTACGGGTTGGTAAATAAAAAGAAGAGATGATCATTTTTTGGAGGCTGCATATTTCCAATGCCGGCTTTTTCCTTCGGTCATCATTTCAATGGCCTGCAACATCCGCTTATTCCTGGTTGCTTCTGTTTTTGCCTCTGTGATCCACTGTATGTATTCTTTTTTATGGGAGTAGGCAAATGCCTCAAAGGTTGCATTGGCTTTTTTGTTTTTGGCCAATGCCTTTGCGAAATAATCGGGCACAACGATCTCTTTCTTCTCTTTGGATGCCGCTTTGGGAGGAAGTTTAATGCCATTGTCATTCAATATCATTGCTTCTTTTATCCAGCTGATTATTTTTTTATCAGGCGGCAGGTCTTTTAGCGATGTGATCTTACCCAGGTGCCCCATTGCTGTTTCAGATGCTGCGGTTTCTCTCAATACAGGGTCTTTCATGATTGAAGCTTTCCAAAAACCAACAGCGCAATGCTGTTTAAAAGATGCCATGTGACACATCATTTCGCCCTTGTAATCAAAAAAGGGCATGCTCCATTTCATTTTTTCTTCCACATCAGGACAAGTGTTGTGAATGAGCTCTCTTACATGTTCTAAAATAGGTTTTGCAAAATCGGCTGATTTGGCAATATAGACATCGATGGATTTGTTGTAGGCAGGCATCATTCAATAAGTTTATTTCGCAATATAAACGATACGCAAATTATTTCATATAGCTTTATCAGTTACTAACGCCAACATTCAGATTTTTGCCAGGTTTAATTATTACTTCCGCATCTTGTTGAAGGAATAATTTTTTACAGGACACATTGGTACTGATTTCCGAAACCCTTTGTGCATTTGCTGGAATAACGACTTCTGTATTACTATCAGGCACTTCTCCACAACTCCAATTTAATGGATTTTCCCATTCGCTGCTAACAGCACCATTCCAGCGATCAACCATTTTAAAAACGATCTCGTTGCTAAAACTGCTATTGTCAACGAGGCATCTAACCTTTCCATTGAAATTCAGATTGGTGATTGTTAGTGTTGCGGAAGCTGAACCGGAGATCACATTGTCATAAGATCCCTGCGTGTCGTGAAGGCCATTGTAACCAAATCCCCAGTCGATCTGCCAGAAATAACTGGTGCCGGAAACGGAAGAAGTAAAATTTGCCGCTCCATTTTTACAAAATTCTATCGTATCTCTTTTGTTCACATTAACACTTATAAATGCGGAATCATTACAACCTCCTGAATTATATACTTTGAGTTTGTATTTTCCGGCACTAACTGCTGCCGGCGTAGAAGTGCTCCATACCACGGCTGCATAATCCGAGGTATCGAAAACATGTGTAATGTCTGTGTTACACGTGTCACAAGGCACATCAAGCGCTTTGTCATATCCCAAAGCAGGATTGGTAAATACCTTAAGAATAACTGTATCGGAATACAAAGTATCACCACAATAGCTGGTTATTTTACACCTGTACAGGTAATTGTTTTGGGCAAGTGAAACATTGTAGAGGGTCATGTTATTAGTCGTGTAGTCATAGCCGCCATCGCCATTGATGAGGTCAGAAAAATGATTGCCGCTGTCTGTACTTTTCTGCCATTGAATACTGGCGATCCTTCCTGTTACCCGTATACTTAAAATATAAGAGAAACCTACACAGGCATTTTTATCCTGAGGCTGACTTGTAATCACTGTGGGCACATAAATATTATAAAGCTTGTGTACACTTGAAAAACTGTCAAAACAATTATCGCCGGTATGGCATCGGTACCCGTAGCCACTTATAGCGGGTGAAACTGTGAGTGATAAATAATTGGAAGTTTCACCAGGAATGACTGTATATGTGATGCCCGAATCTGCACTGGCTTCCCATTGAAAATTATACTCTTCGCCTGAGTAATAAGGAATGGCGGAAAATGTAACACGTTCATTTGTGCAGGCATATTTTTCTTCTGCGGCAGCAAATACCGGTGTTTGTTTGTAGGTAACGGATACCTGGTCGGTATAAAGCGTTTTGCAGGTACTCGAAATCTGGCAACGGTAATAGAAACCGGATTCAGGATAGGGCAACGTGATTGAAGAAGCTGTTTCGCCGGTAATATTTACATATCCGGGAGGCTGGTAATAATATTTTTGCCATTGATAGGAGAGGTTATTGCCGGTGGCAGCTACAGTGAACACGGCGTTTGTTCTATCACAAATTTTTTGATTCAACGGCTGTGTCACTATTGCAGTGCTTTCATTCCGCACGTTCAAAAGAGCTGGAACCGTTACAGCGACAGGATTGCATTCACTGCCAACTACGCATCGGTACCTGGTGTTGTTCATGTTTAGACTAACAGAATCAAAGTGTAATACAGCGCTTGTTTTGCCTGGTATGGGTGCAAAGTTGTTGCCACCATCATTGCTTTGCTCCCATTGATAGCTGATGGAACTACCGGTAACGCTTATGCTAAAATCTGCAGCGGTATTAACACAAGCAGAAATATTTCCTGGTTGTGAGATGATTGAAGTACTGTAACTGCCCACTGTTAAAGTAGCAATGGCTGTTTTTGAATCGGGGCCGCAGGGGCTATTGTAAGAACACCTGAATTTGTATCCATTCATTTGGGTAGAAACAGCAAAGACAGTAAGCGTATCATCACCAATTTTATACATGTCATAAAGTGAAGCGGAAGCATTTGGAATGTTATTTGTCCATGTTACGCCATTGTCGGTGCTCATTTCCCAAAAAAAACCCTGGTCTATTACTGCTGCAGAAATAAACATTACGTTGTGTCCCGGGCAAATAACCTGGCTCAACGGGTGTAAAGTTACCAGTGCCGGCATAGGAAGCCCGCAATCAGGCACCGGCGCATTATCAATTTTTGATTTGTTGGATTGTTGAGCCCCGGCACCTGAAGTAAAGAGGGTGATGAAAGCGATGAGGCCAATGTATTTCATAGAAAATCAAGTTTGTTCCTATGACTTTTATGGAAACAAAAAAGCCGCAGATCGGCGTTTGTTAAATGCTGCAGCGGCTTTAATCCAATGAATCAGGAAATTATTTTAATCGTAATAATATAATGTTTCGTACACAAAATCTGCAGGATCAGTTTGCCTGCGGTACAACGGTTTGTTATTGACTGTAAAACCGTATTCGAAAGCAGAGCGATGATCTCCATTGTTGCTGCTTATTTTTAACAGGTTGTTCTGCATCTTGTAATCATTGTAAAAAATGGGCGCCCAGTAAAAAAATCCATCTATCCGGGGAACCGGGTTGGGTTTGTCATCATACTGAAAAACGAGGGTATCGGTGGTATTGGGATTCACAGCCCAGTCGAATATCGATTTGGTTACATTACCGGCTGCATCAAATTCAAAACTTACTTCGGTCAATAAGCCATACGTATGGCCTCCATCAAAACTCCTGTAATCTGTTCTTTTCTGCAACAGGCTACCAACATATGAGTAGACAGAACTATCGGTTCTGTCCTGGCTGCCGGAAGAATGGAACCTGGCAAAGGATAAGTGTAACTTTCCGCCTGCATCATAAAAAAAACTGGAGGTAGAATTACTCACAATACCGTCTGAACTACCGGTTGCTGTTATACTATCCAGTTTACCGGAACCATCCCTGAAAAATTTTTCTGTATACTGGTCGGTTGCAGAACTGGTTATCTTTATTCCGGAGAGCCGGTTGTTGGCGTCGTAGGAGTAATTGGTAACGATCTCCTTGGTGGGACTGAATTTAGCAACCGTTTTGAGCAGGTGATTGTAAGTAGTACCCTGGCCCGTATTGGTACTCTCTTTTTTACAGGCGGCCAAGCCTGTAAGAAACAGGAATAGCGTGATAAGGGATAGTAATTTCATATGCAACATTTAGGCATAATAAATTTACGCATATAAAAAGACTTCTGCAATAGTGTGCAGAAGTCTTACCAGTAAACAAAAAGCCTTATTTAAAACTATTACTTACCACAAGCTCTTTTGAACCTGCAGTGTATACATAAAATCCTTCGCCGCTTTTTGCACCCAGCTTACCGGCAGTAACCATATTTACCAGCAGTGGGCAGGGAGCATATTTGGGATTGCCAAAACCATCCTGCAATACTTTTAAAATGCTCAGGCAAACATCCAGCCCGATGAAATCTGCCAGCTGCAATGGTCCCATCGGGTGCGCCATCCCCAGTTTCATCACTGTGTCAATGGATTCAACGCCGGCCACGCCTTCATACAAACTGTAGATGGCTTCGTTGATCATCGGCATTAAAATACGGTTGGCAATAAAACCGGGATAATCGTTTACTACGCAGGGTACTTTGCCCAGTTGTTTGCTGAGTTCAACGATGGTATTGCTTACTTCATTTGTAGTAGCATAGCCGTTGATGATCTCAACCAGTTTCATCACCGGAACAGGATTCATAAAGTGCATGCCGATCACCAGTTCGGGGCGCTTTGTTGCGGCAGCTATTTTTGTGATAGAGATGGAAGAGGTGTTGGTAGCCAATATGCAACCCGCCGGAGCCGCTTCATCGATCGACTTAAATATTTTTAATTTTAGATCAACATTTTCTGTTGCAGCCTCTACCACCAGTTCCGCATTTTTTACGCCTTCAGCAACATCTGTTACCGTAGTGATATTTGATAAGGCGGTTGTTTTTACATCCTCGGTAATGCTGCCTTTTGCAATTTGCCGGTCGAAATTTTTGCCAATGGTTGTGATGGCTTTTTCTAACTGTGCCGCATTTACATCAATCAGGGTTACTGCAAAACCTGCCTGCGCAAATACATGTGCTATACCGTTACCCATGGTTCCTGCTCCGATAACAGCTACGTTCTTAATATTCATGATCTCTGTTTAGTTATAACTTATAATTCGGTGCTTACTTAAACGCATTCAACCCTGTAACATCCATCCCCGTTATCAGCAAATGAATATCATGTGTTCCTTCATAAGTGATCACGCTTTCCAAATTCATCATGTGGCGCATAATGGGATATTCGCCGGTAATGCCCATGCCGCCCAGCATCTGCCTGGCATCTCTTGCAATATTGGTAGCTACTTCACAGGCATTGCGTTTGGCCATGCTCACCTGCTGCGGTGTTACCTTGCCTTCGTTCATCAACACACCTAAACGCCAGTTGAGCAATTGCGCCTTGGTAATTTCTGTTACCATTTCAGCCAGCTTTTTTTGCTGCAATTGAAAGCCGCCGATGGGCTTTCCAAACTGTATCCTTTCTTTGCTGTATTCCAATGCGATGTAATAGCAATCCATGGCAGCACCAATCGCCCCCCAGGCAATACCATACCTTGCTTTTGTCAGGCATCCCAGTGGCCCTTTCAATCCTTTTACATTGGGGAAAATATTTTCTTTTGGCACTTTTACATTGTCAAATACCAACTCGCCGGTAGCGCTGGCCCTTAAGCTCCATTTGCCATGTGTGGTTGGCGTACTAAAACCTTCCATTCCTCTTTCCACTACCAAACCACGAATGTCACCAGCTTCATCTTTTGCCCATACCACCGCCACCTGTGCAAAAGGGGCATTGCTGATCCACATTTTAGCGCCATTCAGGATCACATGATCGCCTGCTTCTTTAATGTTTGTCAGCATACTGGAAGGATCACTTCCATGGTTGGGTTCCGTTAGTCCAAAACAGCCCAGCCACTCACCGCTTGCAAGTTTGGGTAAATATTTATTGCGCTGTTCTTCGCTGCCGTATTGATAAATCGGGAACATCACCAGCGAGCCCTGCACAGAAGCCGTACTTCTTACACCGCTGTCACCTCTTTCCAGTTCCTGCATCATCAATCCATAGCTTATATAATCGAGTCCACCGCCACCATATTGCTCCGGAACAGTTGGACCAAAACAACCGAGCTCGCCCAATTGCTTTACGATCTGCTCCGGAAATTCGGCACGTTGTGCATAGTCTTCAATAATGGGAGAAATCTCTTTTTTTACATAGGCACGTACGCTTTCCCGAATCAGCTTATGCTCTTCCGTTAGTAACTCATCTACGTTAAAATAGTCTGGACTTTGAAAATTGTCAGTCTTGGCAGCCATAGTGTTTTATTTTTTGTTTATCCCGATTTTCCGGGGAGCCGGGCCGCAGAATCATTAGTTGGCTTCATTGGCAACGGCAGTTTGTTAAATCACTTTTTAGCAAAAAGTGAATTTAATCACTCTTTTACAATATATCTTTATTGAACTTTTTACGACATTGTATTATAGAAACACGAATGGAACTGATGTGGCGGATCTAAGAAGGTATCCACTCAATCCATTCTGATTTGTACAATCGGCGCTTCTGTTTAAAGCAATCATTTTATCGCCGCAAATATAGTATGCTTATGGCATTAGCTTTTATTTTGTTGTACATTTAAATCTGCTATTAGATAACCAAAAAGCAATTACAGATGAAACTTTTTACCATTTTAACGGGCTGCCTGTTGATTGTTCAATTTTCAAGCTTTGCTCAAAACAAATCGAAAGCTACTAATGCCCCGGCCCGGCCGGAAGATAACATCCGGCAATACTGGTTTGTGATGCTGCTCAAAGGGAGTAACCGTACCCATGATTCGGCTACAGCCGCCAGGTTGCAGGAAGGACACATGGCTAATATCACCAAATTGTACCTGGAGGGTAAATTAAAAGTTGCCGGTCCCTTTGGCGATAATGGCAATTGGCGGGGACTCTTTGTTTTTGATTGTGCAACAAAGGAGGAGGTGGAGCAATTGTTACAGGCAGATCCAGCCATAGCAGCCGGCAGGCTTGCATACGAAATTCATCCCTGGTACACTGCCCCCACAGGAAGCTTTAAGCCAGGCAAACCGGTGACAACTGATCAGTAACCGGTTAAGTAAAATCTGAACAATGAAGTTGATAACAAAGATCCGCCTGATGATCGTTTTTTTTATGGTGGCACTTGTGTTGAGTGGTGTTACCGCTTTCCCTGTGGAAACCGAATTGCATTGGCTGCTCAGTCACCCTTTGCTGGTACCCGGGTTTGCGCAGGATTGGCTGCAGGATGTTTACAGCGCATTAAAAGAAACCAACAGTAAATACCCCATGCTGGCGTACGGGTTCGACTGGCTGGCTTTTGCCCATATTGTAATTGCCATGATGTTTATCGGGCCGTTAAAAGACCCGGTAAAAAATGTATGGGTAATTGACTGGGCCATGCTGGCATGTATCGCCATTTTTCCGCTGGCTTTTATTGCCGGTCCCATTCGTAGCATTCCTTTATTTCATATTTTGATCGATTGTAGCTTTGGCGTAACAGGATTGATACCATTATTGATCTGTAAACGCTGGATCAAAAAATTAATAACCGAAAAACATGAATAAAAAACTGCAGGTCATTCTTTCGATCCTCGCCGGCATCATCACTAATGGGGTAGTAGGGTGGCTTTTACTGATAGGTTTATCAAAGGCATTTTCCAACGGAGGCGGATTGCTTTATAGCTCTCCACAACTTGGTAATATTGTACTGAATGGAGTTTTTTTTCTGTGGGTGGGTATCGCCTCTTTTTGCGGTGGATTTGTTACCGCTGTGATTGCTCCCGGCAGGAATATTTTTTATGCAATGATAACAGGTGTAATAAGTTTTGTTGCAATAGCCGGCTGCACGTTCTTCGTACGCACCGGACTCGATTTTTATTCCCTGTTGCCTGTATTATCCATCATTATTTTTTCATTGATGGGTGGATTGGTTCAGCAAAAAATAGCATTAAGCAGATATGAAACAGTATAGTTACCTGGCATTGGGCGATAGTTATACCATTGGAGAACAGGTTCGCATTAATGAAAGTTTTCCTTACCAAACAGTACAGTTGTTACGCAAAAAGGGCCATGCTTTTTATGCACCCGAGATCGTTGCTGTAACCGGCTTTACAACCGGTGAGCTGCAGCAATTGATCGATGAAACTTTGCTGATGCCGCAGTACGATTTTGTGAGCGTGCTCATTGGTGTAAACAACCAGTACCGGGCAGGAAGTACAGTAACATTTGCCGACGAGTTTGAGCTCTTATTAAAGGGTGCGATTGCATTGGCGAACCATAAAGCGCCGCATGTTTTTGTGCTGTCGATCCCCGATTGGGGGGTAACGCCTTTTGCAACAGGCAGGGACACAAAAAAAATTGCAAGAGAAATTGATGCTTTTAATGCAGTCTGTAGGTCTGTAAGTGAGCAATACAACACTCACTTTATTGACATTACTTCAGCACAAAGATTTGATGGGAATAAAGATGAATTTTTAGCGCCAGATAAACTGCATCCCTCCGGAAAAGAATATGCAAAGTGGGCTGCAGCTTTGAGCGGGGGAATAATTAAAGAAGTGCAGCAATAACAGGGGCGCTGGCGCTTCTCCTGCAGGTTAAGCAGCGGCTGCAATTTTTTATAAAACTATCTATACGATTCTTCATGAACGAAAGAGTAAAAAACATCAGTACAGAAATACTTTCCAGCAACTGGTATACACTTAAAAAAATAACATACGATTATCTTTCCAATGGCGAATGGAAAACGCTCAACAGGGAGGCGTATGACAGGGGCAACGGTGCGGTGATATTGTTGTACAATAAGCAACTGCAAACCGTGATATTGACCAGGCAGTTCAGGATGCCAACGTATATCAATGGCAACCCAGGCGGGATGCTGATAGAAGCTTGTGCAGGGCTGTTGGACAAAGACAATCCAGAAGATTGCATCCGACGGGAAACAGAAGAAGAAACGGGCTACAAGATCAACCATGTACAGAAAGTTTTTGAAGCATACATGTCGCCGGGATCTGTAACAGAGAAGCTTTATTTTTTTATAGCTGAATATGCCAAAGAAATGAAAGTGAATGAGGGCGGCGGTCTTGAACACGAGCAGGAAAGTATTGAAGTGCTCGAAATAAAATTTGATGAAGCCATGGCAATGATCAGCAGCGGTGAGATCAATGATGGTAAAACGATTATGTTATTGCAGTACCTGCGCCTTCATGGTCTTTTGTAAGGAAGGTATTACCCGTCAATACTTCCAATGCCATCGGCACGCCAAAAAGATTAAGCTGAATGATACTATCCTAATCAAAACGGGCCGCATGCGGCCCGTTGTTTAATCTGTTAATTGTGCACAATGCCTGCACCTCGGTTCGTATACATCTTTTTCGCCGAGCAGTATCTGGCCTTCGGTTTTTGTTTTGCGGTAGCTGATGTTTGCAATATTGCCGCACTGTACACAGATCGCATGCAGCTTGGTGATATAGTCTGCCTTGGCCAGTAGGTTGGGCATCTGGCCAAATGGCCGGCCCATATAATCCATATCCAGCCCTGCCACGATCACCCTCATGCCCTTTAATGCCAGTTGCTCACAAACATTGGCAATTTCTGGATCAAAAAACTGGGCCTCATCAATACCCACCACATCTACATCATGCGCCAGCAGCAGTATGTTCTGCGAACTGTCGACCGGGGTACTGTGAATATAATTGGTATCATGGCTTACGATCTTTACTTCATCATAACGGGTATCAATAGCCGGTTTAAATAT
>APMI01015220.1_pt1 | contig 26779 bp, 20 predicted proteins | sample 667938 | NCBI WGS metagenome assembly APMI01 (sample SAMN01084076, study PRJNA167559) | wastewater metagenome | biome: Wastewater | place: Denmark: Ejby Moelle, Odense | collected 2011-11-28
GACTCTGGCCGCAGACCCGCTGGTTGCCTGGAGCATTCCGCTGGCCCTGGGCGACTCCCACCACGGCTTTCCGGTGCTTGGCACGACGCCGGCATTTTTCCGCTACCTCCGCTACGGGTTGCAGCAGCCACTCAGCTTCTCCAGCGGCGAGCCCTTCGCCGGGCTCTTCGAGGCGGTCGTCGGTGCCGAGGTCGCGGCCCGCCGTGGCTACCGGACGGGAGAGATGATCACCCTCCGTCATGGATCCGCGCATCTCGACGAGCATGACGACGACCACGGGGCAGAACATGCCGATATGCCCTTTCGTATCGTCGGCATCCTCCACCCCACGGGTCCCACGGGTACGCCGGTGGACCGGACTGTTCACGTGAGCTTGGCCTCGCTGGAGGCCATCCATCTCAACTGGCAGGGTGGTGTACCCATGCCTGGCCTAAATATTTCCCCCCAACTCGCCGCCAAGTTCAACCTCACCCCCAAAACGCTCGATGCCGTACTGATCGGGCTGCACCAGCGCACCGACGTCTTCCGGGTCCAGCGGCAGATCGCCGATTTTGCAGACGAACCTTTGATGGCCATTGTGCCGGGTCTGGCGATGGACGAACTCTGGCAGCTCGTCGGCAGCGTCGAGCGCAGTCTGCAGGGCGTGGCGTGGCTGGTTGTAGGCGCAGGCCTGGCCGGCATGGCTGCGGTCATCCTTGCCGGCCTGGGAGAACGGCGCCGCGAACTGGCCATCCTCCGGTCAGCAGGAGCCGGACCGCGGCATCTCGTTGCGCTGCTGATGCTGGAGGGGCTCACGCTTACCGCCGCAGGCCTGCTGACGGGCCTCGCGCTGGTGGAAGGTGCCGGCTACCTGTTTGCACCATGGATCAATGCTCGCTTGGGCCTGGACCTGTCGACCAGTGCATTCTCCGTGGAGGAGTTTCGTCTTGTCGCCGGCGTCTTCGCAACGGGTTTGCTGGCCAGCCTGTTGCCTGCCTGGCGTGCCAGCCGCATGTCTCTGGCCGACGGTCTGGTTCCCCGCCTTTAGGACGCGCCCCTTGATCCGCCCAGTCATCGCGGTCTTCGTGCTGCTTCTTTTCGCCCACGAGAGCAAGGCCCAGCCGGTCAGACCCAAGGCCGAATTCCAGGTGGGGGATCGACTTCGCGCTACGCCTGCCACCGGAGAGCTGTCTTACCGGGAACTCACTTGGGATGAGCTCCTGCCAAAGGGCTGGAGCCCGATGGCGTTCTTCAAGGGCATCGACTTCTCGCAGCTTCAGGACAATGACCCCCGCGCCATTGCCGCCCTGGAGAAGATCAAGGACGCCTGGAACGATGCACCCGTAAACACCGCGCTCAGCGGCCAGCGCATCCGTCTGCCGGGCTTCGTGATTCCGCTGGAGCGCAAAGGCGACCTGACCAGCGAATACCTGCTGGTGCCCTACTTCGGGGCCTGCATCCACGTGCCCCCGCCTCCCTCCAACCAGATGATTCACGTATTCGCCCGCAAACCCGTGCGCGGGCTGAACACCATGGACCCGGTGTGGGTCAGCGGCATGCTGACGATCCACCGCGCCGAAACGGGCATGGGGATGGCAGGCTACCGGATCACCAGCGACTCGACGCAGCCCTACAAACAGACAAGCCTCAACCGAGGCCCGACCGCCACGCCTCCGGAACGGCAGTGATCAAAATTATCGGGATAAGCAGCCGTGACTGGCGCGGCGCTGAATAGAATGCATGGAACACGCCTCTGAAACCTGCCATGCCCCCTGCACTCACCGTTGACCACAGCCAGCCCGAACTCCCGTTTGGCGCCTTGCCCGAAACACTTGACGGCTCTACCGGCACGCAGCGCGGCCTTTCCACTACCAACTCGCTGGGTGCCCGCACCGATCTCGAGGCGGTCCTGATCTGGTTGAACACCAAGGCGAAGAACAGCCACACACGCCGGGCCTACCTGCTCGAGATCAAGCGCTTCCTGGCGTTCATGGTATGGATCCGCGGGCGCCCGCTTTCGAGCGCAAGCGATGGAGATCTCGAGGCCTTCCGGGTCTGGCTCGGCAGCCCCGAGTTACCTCCAACAGACTGGCCGGCCGACTATGTTCCGTTCAAGCGCGTGGAAACACCGGCCGGCTCTGGCCAGCTTGCCCTTCAAGGTCTGGCCGTTGGCAGCCGGCTGCGGGCAGACAGCACGATCAAGGGGCTTTTCAAGTACCTGCATGAAGGTGGCTACCTTGCGGTAAATCCTTACCTTCGTCTTGGCAAGCTGACCGGCGAGGAAGTCAGCCTCGACGTTCTGAAAATACAGAAGCTCACCCCGGAGGCACATACCCGCCTGCAACGCCAGGAGGCCATCGCGCGTGACAATGCGAGGGCCGACAAGGCGTTCTCGGTTGACCTCTGGAGGTGGCTGACGAACTTCCTCGACGCGGCGGAAAACGACTGGCGGATTCCGGATCTGGGCGATGCGGCCCGGCAACAGGATTGCCCTGCCCTGCCCCGCTGGTCCGCCGAACGGCAGGCGCGACTCCGGTGCATCCTCCTTTTTGGCTACGCTTCGGCTGGCCGTCGTGCCGAGCTTGCCGAAACAACCATGAACGCGATTGTTCAAAGCGGGAACCGCTGGGTCTGGAAAGTCGTCGGAAAAGGGCGCAAAGCCATCGATGCGCCCGACCGCGTAAGCCTGAACGACGCGGCGATTCGCGCCCTCACGCTCTACCGGATAGCCCGCGGGCTATCTGCCTACCCGGACAACAGTGAAAAAGACGAGCCGCTGATCGCCAAGTTAACGCCCAAGCGACTTCGGCAAAACCGCCAACTGAAAACCGGACCTGGCGTCACGGCAGACCACCTGAACAAGGAGCTGCAACGCTACTTTCACTACGCTGCGCATTTCGCCGGAAAAGTGAATCCGGCATGGGAAAGCCACTTGCTGGGCGCCGCATCCCATGCCCTTCGGCATACCCGCGGCACCCATTTTGCGCTTGCGAACATTCCCATTGCGACCACGGCCGATCAACTGCGCCACAAGGATCCCCGGACCACGGCCAACTACTACGTGCACATCAAGGACGAAGAGCGGGCCAAAAGCGTCGATGCCGTTGATCGGCAACTCAAGGGCATCGACGATCTGTCAGGCTGACACCGACTCGGGCACGTTCTGGCGCACCTTCGGATCAGCACGATTCACACCGCTGATGAGCGCCTTGATGGACGCCGTGACGATATTGGCGTCGATACCCACCCCGTAGCAGTCACCCGTGCTGCCGGCCACTTCCATGAAGGCACAGGCGCGGGCGTTGCCATCCTCGCCAACCGGAACCATCGAACGCTCCTCGTAGCTGCGCACCTGGATGCTGATGCCGCCACTCTGAAGGGCATGTACCGCCGCATTGATCGGACCGTTACCCTCGCCGGTGAGCACCTGCGGCACGCCATCGATATCAACGCTCAAGCGGATTCCCTGGGCGGCACCATTCTCGAAAAGCTGGTGTCCGCGATAACGCACAGGGGTGACGGCATCAAGGTAGGTATCGGCAAACAAGCCCCAGATTTCGTCTGCACTCACCTCGCCGCCATGCGCGTCGGTGTGCTGCTGGACCACGCCGGAAAACGCGACCTGCAAGCGACGCGGCATGACCACACCGTGCTCGTTTTCCATCAACCAGGCGATGCCGCCCTTGCCGGACTGGCTATTGACCCGGATCACCGAGTCGTAGCTGCGACCAACGTCGGCGGGGTCGATGGGCAAGTAAGGCACACTCCACAAGCCATCCGCCTGTTGCGCCGAAAATCCCTTCTTGATGGCGTCCTGGTGCGAACCCGAGAAGGCCGTGAATACGAGATCGCCGACGTACGGATGGCGCGGGTGGATCGGCAACTGGGTGCAGTGCTCGTAAGTGCGGGCCACGGCATTGATGTCCGAAAAATCGAGTTGCGGATCGACGCCCTGGGTGTGCATGTTGAGCGCGAGGGTGACGAGGTCGACGTTGCCGGTACGCTCGCCATTGCCGAAGAGGCAGCCCTCGACGCGGTCCGCGCCGGCCATCAAGCCGAGTTCTGCCGCGGCGACGGCCGTGCCGCGATCATTGTGCGGATGAAGGCTGATGAGCACGCTGTCGCGGCGGGCGAGCTTGCGGTGCATCCATTCGATCTGGTCGGCGTAGATGTTCGGCGTGGCGACTTCCACCGTGGTCGGGAGATTGAGAATGACCTTGCGCTGAGGCGTGGCGCCCCAGGCCTCGGTAACCGCGTTGCACACTTCAAGGGCGAAATCGAGCTCGGTGGCCGTAAAGGTCTCCGGGCTGTATTCGAGCACGAACTCGGTTTCCGGCTGGGCTTCGGCAAGTGCCTTGATGAGTTTGACGGCATCCACCGCCATCGCCACTACCTCGTTCTTGCTCATGCCGAAGACGTTCTCGCGGAAGGGCTTCGAGGTCGCGTTATAGACGTGAACGATGGCCCGCTTGATACCTTTGAGCGACTCGAAGGTGCGACGAATGAGGTGTTCGCGCGCCTGGGTGAGCACCTCGATGGTCACGTCGTCAGGTATGTGCTTGCCTTCGATCAAGCCGCGTACAAAGTCGAACTCGGTCTGCGAGGCTGACGGAAAGGCCACTTCGATTTCCTTGAAGCCGATGGCGCAGAGCGTCTCGAACATCTGCATCTTCTTGTCGCCATTCATCGGTTCGAAGAGCGACTGGTTGCCGTCGCGAAGATCTGTGCTCATCCAGATCGGCGCTTTGTCGATGACACGGCCAGGCCATTGGCGATCGGTGAGTTGAACCTGCGGAAAGGCGTTGTATTTGGCGGCGGTTTGCTGCGGCATGATCGGGCTCCGAAAGATATTTTCAATACAGCAATCTTACGGAAAAGTACCCGGCAGACCCTTGCGTTTCATGGTCGCTCGCCTATCATTTGAAGCATTAAATTTTACAAAAGAAAAAAAATGAGCAATTTAATAGCCATGGACCGTTACGACCGTCAGATTCTCGCCGTCTTGCAGCAGGAAGGGCGGATCAGCAACCAGGATCTGGCCGATCGCATCGGGCTTTCGCCATCTCCTTGCTTGCGCCGTGTGCGCACGCTCGAAGAATCCGGCCTGATCACCGGCTACCGGGCCTTCCTCGATGCGAAAAAACTCGGCCTGAGCTTGATGGCCCTGATCGGCATCTCGATGGACCTGCACACGCCGGAACGTTTCGCCCAGCTGGAAGCGAGCATCTCGGAAATTCCGGAAGTGCTCGAATGCCTGCTGATCACCGGCCAGCAGTCCGATTACCAGTTGAAGGTCGTCGTCCGTGACATGGATGCCTATCAGGACTTGCTGCTCAACAAGATCACCCGCATCCCGGGGGTGACCGGCGTCCACACCAGTTTCGTGCTGCGCCGTGTCGTCGATCGTACGGCCCTTCCCGTCAGCGCCTAGGCGTTTGGCGAACTCAGCCAGGCGTCGAAGGCTTCGCCGCGGTATGGAACTGCTTTTGGTAGCGGTCCAGACTGTTGATTGATCCGCACACAAACAACACATCGTCGGAGCGGACTTTAAAGTCGTCCTCAAACTCGACCAGCACTTCCTGTCCCCGCTCCACCGCAACGACCTTGGCGCCGGTACGATCAAGGACATCACTCCGCCAGGGATGTACGCCGGCAAGGCTGCCAGCATGTAGCCGGCTGAACTTGATTCGGTTCTCGACGGCAACGACCTGTTCGTCAAGCAGGTGATGGGCAAGAATCTGTCCGGCAACCTGCCCCACCGAGATCGCAAAGTCGGCACCGGAACGATAGAGCCGGGTCGTGTTGGGTGTACGGAGGACGCGCACGATGAGCGGCACTTCGGGCGCGTAGTCACGCACTGCAGCCGTTGCAAATACGGACTCACCGTCATCGCTCAGGGCAAGAATGGCCGCGCTGGCCTCTCTCACGCCGGCCCTGTCGAGCGTGCTGTTCTCGAGGATGTTGCCCACGACATCGACCCCGGGCGCAGCCATTCTGTCGATCACCACATACGCCTCGCCGGCATCGTGCAGGAGCTGGACGATTTTTTGCCCTACCGCTCCAAACCCGGCCACCACGATTGGACCAGTACGGCGGATCGGCATGGCCATTCGCTCGACGCACTCCAGATTGGCGTGGGCACCGACAACAACCAGAATGGCGCCGGACTGGATTCTGGTTTCGGGCCCCTTGCATGTCGTGAAGACGCCGTCGTGCCACTGTCCAATGACCGATACGCCGTATTGTTCACGCAGATGCAGATCGCCGAGTTGCTTGTCGGCAAGCGGGCTGCCCGACCGAATCCGGAACTCTGCCATACCGACCTTGGTTCCGAGCAGATGCATGCCTTCGGCCGGGGGGCTGATACGAATGCTGGCACGCGAGGCCAGGGCGGCACCGAGGACGTGAGCCGGGGTAAATACCTCGGTGGCGCCGATCTTGATCATCGGTGCGCGATACAGCGGTTCGTCGGCAAGCGCATAGAGCGGGCCGACAAAACCGAGTTCGCGCGCCAGAAGCGTACATCGGGCATTTGCATGATCGTTGCCGTTGGTCACCACTGCTCGCGCGTGTCTCACGCCTTCCATAACAGCGGGGTTGTCCGCCAGGTGACCGACAACCACCTCGTAACCACGATCACGCAGGTGCCGCGCCTGTTCCGCGTCTTCTTCGAGAATGACGAAAGGGCTCTCCGTGCGCTTGAACTCGTCCAGCAAGGACTCGACAGCCAGGCCATAGCGGTAAAAAAGAACCTTTCCCGCCATTTCCGGTAACACATGCGCCAGCCGTACCTCGAATCGCTCCTCGAAATAGGGGAGAAAGAAGATCGGGAAGATCAGGAAGACCAGAAACTGCCCCATGAACTGGCCGAGGATGACAAACAGGGCCATGACCGGGTTTCTCCAGTGGTTGTCTCCCCCGTAGCCCGTTGTTGTGAGTGTTTCGGATGCCCACTGAACACCTTCGAGGAAAGTCCGTGGGGTTCCCTCCAGATGCTCCATGCCGAGCATGTATATCGCGCCGAGCAAAATCACGGTGGCCGGAAGGACTGCAAACAGTGCCAGCAGGCGCTTGGTCGAACGCTTGAGTTTGGAAAACATTTTCAACGTTCTCTGAAAGGTATCGAAACCGGAAGGCCGTGATACGCATCACGGGGAAAAGGCGGCAGAAGGAAATTTATTGTTGCAGTGCACCATAATTTCCTCTATTCTTGAACTGTCTCCTCCACCCTCCTCCTTTGGTGTGGATTTCAACCCGAGTGCTAACCGCACTCGGGTTTTTTTTCGTCCATTTTTGCTCTTGCCCACAGACACAAAAACCCCGGCAGCGCCGGGGTTCTCGTTGATTCTCGGATCGCTGCCGAACACTGCCGGCAGAGGGGTTTTTACTTCCCACTCGATCATTAACAGGTCACGCAGACCCGCATGGTTAAAGGGATTGGCTGTGATCGACATGGGTCTTTACCGTCGCTTTTACCGTCAGAAGCGCAGATCTTTTGCTGGCGCGGGAGATGGAGCGATTCTTGAGGAAGCGACGTTTTCGACATCATCATCAATCGAGTCCAAGGATAACCGGAAGCCGCCAAAACGTGATGCGGGGCGCGTCATCACTGTCCACACCCAGCAACCGAAACTTGCTGTACGGGCCTACAGCCGCGGTCGCTCAACCGGCGGGCAATGCTACCCCCATCCTGGCAGGAAACACCGGCTCATCGCAACGCCCCACCGACGATCGACCAAGCACACGCTGAGCAGCCACGTGCGTAGTGCCCCTGCCGGCTGCAAATTCAAGCTGCCTGGCGGCGCTATCTTGTTGATTTCCATGCAGAAGTGACCTACTGGACCCCCACAGAACCGCAACAGCGGTTTTAGAACGCGCAACTGTACCCGCTTCATGCATATGGAACGTACACAAGCGTTTGAGCATCAAGGTTACCAATCAAGCGCCCATTCGGCTGCGCCTTTACCTGCCTCCACACCTCGAACGCGTTGAGGATGGCGCGGTTCCACTCGCCCATCGTCCGACAGCTGACCTCCAGATGCGACGTCAGTTGAGCAATGAGCTGCAGCAGCTGGATGCTGACGCTGTGGACATTCTCATAGTTCGAGTGTTTCCGCGCCTCGTTGAAAATCAACGCCGCAATTGCCTCGTCAATAACGGCTGCTCGGCCGCCGTCTTGAATCTCGTCGACGTCCTTATCGCTTCGTCGCTTGCAATCGAAAAACGCATTGCCACGCAACACCGGCGACCAGCACAGATGCGCGACAAACGAGAGGTGAAACATGTCATGGAACCGATACCCGTCCTCGACCGCCGCGTTGTCGGTCAGCGGATCACCGAATGCGCCACCTTGGTATGTAAGCTGCAGCACCTTGGTGCCCTTGGTGTCTTCGCGCTCGGCCGACGTGACCTCGATCTCGAACCGGCGCGGAAAGCGCTCGCTGGGTGGGTACTTTGCGTCGAGCGCGACTCCCTTCTCGTGAGGCGGAGTGCCCCAAAGGCCCGCGGTCTTCTTCAAATTCAACTCTGCAATCTGTTCAAGTGAAAAGTTGTTTTTACTCGCGATGTTCGCGATGTACCACAACAGGTCGCCTAGGGTTTCTCCGATGTGTTGATTGAATGCCTGATACGCAGCTCCATCGCGCACGTAACGCAAGTACTCGGTTGCCAAAGCGCCAGACCGACCAGCAAGGCCCAGTACCGACGTTAGCCATGACGTTGTCTCATTTTTATCCGCCGTCTGGTCCGTGCTATTTGCCCGCCGTTGATATTCGTCGAGTTCCATTTTTCCTTCTTTTGTAAACCGTTCCTAGAAAGTAGCCCGAATCGGCAGCGATAGCCGCGCTCCAGACGTCCTGGCACGTTCGCTTGAACAACCGAAAGATTTGCACCACTACGTGTAGCGCGGGGTTCCCAGCATGCTGGAGACACGTATGAGCACGGTTTGCCGGCGCCTCGAGAATCGGTTGACCTTGGAAGAGCAGCGCTTCTGCCTTGCGCCACTCCAATGCCAAATGCTCACGTTGCGCTGAAACTTCTCGGAAAACAACTTGCGCATCGAGTTTCTGCCTGGACTTGCCTATTGCGCCAGCGCGATGACACTCGCCATCGCCATTGAGTCGGTGTGGCTCGCGCTCACCAGCCAGCCTCCGATTCTCCGCTGCTCCGCAATGGCGACCAAATGCCGGTGTAGCACGACCGATGGCGCACCTGTCCGCTGAGAAACTACTTCGACATCGGTAAATGCGATGCCATCACCCCACCCTCTTCCAAGTGCTTTCAGCACGGCCTCTTTGACAGCAAAGCGCGCGGCAAGCCTTTCAATTCTGTTACCGCCTTCTTGTGCAGCAACAAGCTCAGCTGCAGTGAAGTACCGATCCAGGTAGTCGCTTGCCTGTTCGTTCACCAGACGCGCGAAATCTGCCACATTGACAATATCTACGCCGTGGGCAACCACGTTCTTGAAACTAGAGAGCTGCCTTTTTTCAGTCATCCCGCTCCACGCGCCTTTCGTCAAGTTCAAAATTATCGAGACTTGCGTGGAGGCTTGCTTCGTCCACCATCTGCCGGGCCCAGATAGGTCAAGTTCTTCGCGTCCTGATCGACGAGAATCTTTCCACCACCAGCACTTAGAACCTGGCGCCACACCTCAAATCCAAGCAGGATTGCGCGCTGCCACTCACCTAGCGACCGTTCACGCACTTCGAGAAGCGAGGTCACGCCCTTGATCGTGCGCAGCAATTTGTAGTCTAAATCGCGGACGCCTTCGAGCCATCGGTGTTCCTTGGCATAGTCGAACACCAGCGCTGCGACGCCTTCGTCCAGAACCTGGGCCCTGCCACCGTCTTGCACCTCGTCCACCTGTGGAGCGCTCTTACGTTTTCTTTTCAGTAACTTCCGAATCACAGGTGACCAACCGAGTACGGCTACGTACCCCAGATGGAAGACGTCATGAAATCGATAACCGTCAGGGTCATCTGCGTTGTCGGTTAGATCGTCACCGATCTGCTTGCCGTTGACACGCATCCGAATCTTCTTTCGCCCCTTGACGAAGACTTCACTGAGCTCAACTTCAAAGCGTCGAGGCAACCGTTCGTTCTCCTCGAAATCTGCATCAAAAGCGAGCACCCCTGTGTCTTGCGGCCCCCAGCGGTCCTGGGTCTTCTTCAGATTTGCTTGCGCTACATCGCTCAATTTGAGATCGAACTTCGCAGCGACGTTTGCCACGTACCAGAGTAAGTCACCGAGCTCTTCCGAAACACGCTCCCGAAATAGGAGATGTGAATCACCATCACGAAGGTACTTCTTATATTCACTGAGCAGTTCGCCCGTCTCACCTGCCAGCCCGAGCAAAGGAACCACGACATCGGCTCCCGCATCGCCGCTTTTTCGCCGCGCAGGAACGCGGTCTGTCTTCTGTGCCTCACGCTGGTAGGTGTTCAAGTTCATTACTAGTCTCCTAAGTCCAAGGTTGACTGGGTAGTTGACATGTTCGCAGATTTCTCATTCACCCTGGGGCCACCACTGCTCGAAAGGTCCGCCTCAATCTTCGAATTGATGCCCCATTTGGGGGGATACCAAGGCAGGTCCAAGGGTCCGGTGGGAGAGAACTTTTGTTTGATGCGCGTCCGCCCCGATATGCCGGCTACATCAGGGTGGGCGACCCGTGCGTACTTGTCGACCTCACAAAAGAGGTTCTGGCAATCGATTAGCTGCAGCCGGCGTCCCCACAGCGATTGGAACTTGATTCCCAGCCGTTCAAACTCGCGCTCTTGGTTGTCGGCCATCAAACGGATCAGTTCAGCTTCGTTGAGTCCGGCGCTGTCACTGAAACACTTTCTCAGACCATCGCGAGCGCCAGGACCCGGTATGACGAAATCCATCTCCGAGAAATCTGTGACTTCGCTGTAGTTAATGTCCGTTACGAATTGGTATGCGAGAAAGTCCCCGATCGTCGGGTAGCTTCTGAGCAATTCGAACGCGGTCTGCATCTTCTTCAACTGCGCCAGCTGGCCCGCAAGGTCGTCAGCCATCATTCGCTCCAGCAAGCGAAGATGATTCTGATGCTTGGATGTATGCCCGAAGGCGGAACCGCCGGGCGGCATGATGTAGGCGGCTGAGTAAATTCGCCCCCCTGCCCTCATAGCCTGGCTCAAAACACTGTCGTAGTGCTCGAACTTGTAGTTCTTGAACGTGATCTCACCGAAAGTGTGTTCAAGCAACTTCCAAGTCTCGATCTTGTTGAACAACTTGAATAGCAATGTGCGAAAAAGCACCTCGGATGGTGACTTTGGAAGATCATCGCGGTAGATCACATTCCTGATCAGATACTGGCTGACACGATCCGAAGCACGATACGCGTTTGTAAATTTGTGGACAGAGATCACAGGATCGGTAGTCCACGGCGCTGGCCTCCCCTTCAACCTTTGGCAGAACACGTTCTGCCGCTCCACGGCGAACCGCCAGTAGCTATCGAATACCGGCGTCACCCTTATCGGCAGCAAGTGCGATGGGCTTGCAGTCGGCTCAAGCGCGGCTGCCGGGTCGCCTTCCGAAGGCCGGCAACTCTTGCGGATGCCAACCCTCACGTTGCAGTCCCGACAACTGACGAGGTCTCTTTACCTGATACAGGCGCAGCAGCCAATTCATCAACACAAGCACGCGCAGCTTCTACCAAAGGCTGAAAAACGGCTTCAGATTTCGGGTACTCATCAAACTTCTCCACACCGACAAAGACATTCATTCTGATCAGCTTTTTCTTCATTTCGTGAGCCATAAATGCCCCCAACTGCGCAAGTCCCAAGTAGTTTCCATACGCCTTGGTGAATAGCTTCTGCGTTGCGTAAAAAGCATTTATAACCAAACCCTCTTCAGTGGGCTGAAAGCTAACGTGCTGCAAACACGGAAATTGCAGTTGAGCATCGGCAACATGATCTCGTGCAGGGTCAAAAATGCTTGCTTGGAACATGGAATCACGCACGCCTTGGCGGCCACCGAACTGAGACAGTATCCATTCAAGCTGATTCCCTTGGCACTGATCTGGTCCCTGGGTAGTAAGCCGCTGGAAATAGAGTCCCCGGCGATTTGCCGATTTGTTCATTGCCTGATATCGAGGGAATGCGTTTTTGTACATGTCAAAAAGTTTTGCTCTATCGCCCTGCGCCATTTTCCAAAGTCGCTGAGGAAATATCGTAAATGCGACATCTTCTATATTTCGTTTTCCTTTGATTGATAGAGCCTTATCTAGCGCACCCCGAATCCTCTCGTCTTCAATAGAAGCGCCGTCATCCTCAAACCCCGTGACGCTAATGATTAGAGGAGATATTTCTTTCCCCGGATGTTCAATCACATGAAGAAATGCCCTCGCCCATGCGTGAGAGAGATTGCGCTCATCCACGAGCAGCGGCTTAATAGCGGAGGCGTATTTACTCATCGACAGGCTCCTCAAGGTGACGAAATTTTGCCAAGCCAATATATTGGCGCCGGGCGATACGAACATAGGTGGCCCAAGATGTGCCGGGTATTACCACTCGCGTGATGCCGCACTTCGCAGCGCGAAAAAGTCGCCCGACAGCTAGCTCACGCTCGGGAATGAGCACTGAGGCGTTCACAACCACACTCGATGGAAGAAGCACAAGCGCATCCTGTTCAAGATCGAGCGTTGGCGAATTCCAATGCTGATCCGCTATGGTGAGCGGCGTAGAAACGACCTCCCCCAGCAGTTCAGTGCGGATCATCTTGGGCGTGATCCGCCCTAGGCGATCGCGCTGTGCCAGGTTGATCATGTTGATGCCGTAGGCGAGATGGTTCACCAGAGTAGCCTGCCCTACACCGAAATTGCAGGCAATGGCATACATTTCGAGAGCTGTTGCGCGATTCGGGTCCACGCCGCGCTTCGCAAAAGCTTCCCGCAGGCCTAGCGTTGGCATCAAAGTAAAGGCTGCGAAAGCGTCAGCCAGAATCTCGTTCGGCGGTCGATCTGCGTTACTCGCTTGGTCTTCCCGTAACTCATCAATGGTCGAGCCGTGCCCGAAGACGTGATGTCCCAGTTCGTGTGCACACGTGAAAGTTCGTCTCGCCAAGGGTCTGAGGACAGAGACATGAATGCGCGGCTTCGGCGTCCGGTCGTACATGCCCTCCATATTGATATCGTTGAAGCGCACCGCTACGTTGTGCGCCTCGCACAAGCCATAGATACAGGTGGGACTCTTCAGATCCACGCCCGCCTTCACGCGCACAGCGATCGACGCCTGCATGCCTTGCATCACCAGGGCTTTTCGCTCCGTGGCCGACATATTCGAGAGCGGTGCACTCATTTGCTCCCCCCACCCTCTTCGGCGTCCGAGTTGCGCATGGATGCCAGCAGCCGAAGCAGTCGATCCAAGTCGTCGGGCTTCAGCTTACTCAATTCGCGGGCGGCAAGCTGCAGCCGCGGATCATTCATTTCGAGTTGCTCGGATGCCTCGCCAAGCAGCCACGAAACAGTAACATCGTAGGTCTCGGCAAATTTCACAAGTTCTTCTGCGGAAACACGGCGGTTGCCGGCTTCGATCTCCGAGACCGTCGGCCGATGCATCTGCAGTAACTTGGCGATCTGGCCCTGTGACAGGCCTGCGGCCTTCCTGGCCTCTCGCAAGCGTTCGGCGATCGCCGAACGCTGGGCGTCCGGGCTGTCTGTCATTGCGCGTTCGCCTGCTTAGGTTCAGCCACGACCTGGGCTTCTGCGAGCGCAACGACCTTTGCCACGATCTCATCGATCGTCAGCGCGACGCAGGAATCGTCCTGGCGGAAGATGTTGACATCATTGGCGATGGGGATTCCGAGCTTCGCGCCCAGCATCCCAATGGCTACGGGCCAAATCTTGCTGTCGAACTTCGGCAGCTCCTCAATGGGTTTCGTCGCGCCACCAAGTGGTGGGCACTCAAGTTCACTCGTCGCTTGTATGTTCTGCAGGACTTCCACCAGTGTCGCCTGAATCAGAGCAGCATCCATTTGGATCTCCATGTGGGCCATTACGGCCGGTAAGAAAATCTTACCAAAATTCTTGGAACCCTGCAAATGGCAGCTTTGATGGCATCCCGCTCTATCTTCAACCCGGTTTCGGAGGGGTTCTCCTGAATTTGTCCGATCTCTTGAAACCCCTATCCCCCTCCATGAATGCCTCCAGCATGTGAGAAATTAGCGAGGCCGCATCGACTGCCTCACCATAGGTCTGCGCGTGCAGAGAGGCGTAGCGGTCGAGTTCAGTAAGCCCACTGGAGTGAGCAGTTGTTGTGCTGCGGCCTCTCACGGGCCCGGTTTCAATTGGATGCAGACGTGCAAGGAATCATCAGGCGCAACGAACATCTTCTTTCCCGGTGAATGGGTAAAGCGCGCCCGCGAATCCGGCTGGGTGGCCACCGCCGCCCAAATCCCCCCAGCAGCGCCGCGGCAAGCTCGACTGGAACGACATGCACCTCAGCGGCCAGCTGGAGGCCAAGGATCTGGAGGGCTACTTCCACCACGGCGCCCTGCTCATCGCCGCCACCCCGGCCGAAAAAGCCACCCTGCTTTACAGCCACGGCAATGGCTCCGCGTTTCCCTTCGATTTCGGCAACCGGCTGTTCTGGTTCAAGCTCGACCTGGCCAAGTTCCACGAAGCCTGCCAGGCCATCGAGGCGCAGGACGAAACGCTCACCAAGGACGAGGTGCGCGACCGCGCCATGCTCGAAGCCCACACCGTCGTCGAGATCTCCACCTGCTGCCCGCAAGCCCTGTACTACCAGCAAAACAGCGTCACCGATGAAAGCTGGTACTACATGCGCGTGTCCTTCCCCAACGGCACACGGGCAGTCAAAAACACCTTCACCGGCGCCCAGATCGCCTCTGCCGCTGAGTTCAAAAAGCGCCTTCTGGGCATGGCTCAGGGTGCCATCTACACCGGCACCACCGGCATGCTCGACGCGCTCCTGAAGCGCCAGCTAAGTGGCATCTCACGCGTCGAAACCATCGACTTCACCGGCTACAGCAAGGAGCACGAAGCCTATGTGCTGGGCGACATTGCCGTAGCCAAAGGCCGTCTGCACCGCCTTAACGACGAGGACTACTTCGAGATCGGCAAGCTGGCCATCAAGAGCCTCAACAGCTCGGTGGGCCTGCACGTCAATACCAACGAAGCCGAGTTCACCGCCGCGTGGGTCGGGCACCTGTGGAAGGCCTTTGGCGCCAAGGGCATCGTGGCCCTGGCCTTCTGGTTCGGTTCCCTCTACGCCGAGCAGATCCGCGCCACGGCCAAGAGCTACCCCTTCCTCGAAGTGGTGGGCGAGCCCGGCGCCGGCAAAACCCCCCTCATCGAATTCATGCGGAAGCTCTGCGGCCGGCTCGACTACGAAGGCTTCGACCCCAGCAAATCCGCCCCGGCGGCCCGCGCCCGCAACCTCGCCCAGGTCGCCGGCCTGCCCGTGGTGCTCATCGAGGGCGACCGCTCCGACGACATGAAAAAGGGCGGCTTCGACTGGGACGAGCTCAAGAGCTACTACAACGGCCGCGGCGTGCGCGCCCGCGGCATGAAAACCAGCGGCAACGAAACCTACGAGCCGCCCTTCCGGGGCTCGGTAGTCATCAGCCAGAACGCCCCGGTCGATGCCTCCGAAGCCATTCTCAGCCGCATCAACCACTTCTTCTTCGACCGCAGCAGCCAGTCCCCCGAATCGCGGGCCTCTGCCGAATACCTCGAACGCATCGAAATCGAAAGCGTCTCCCGTCGGCCGTTGACGCGGTAGTCAAGCCGGAACGACACCACGCCACTGGGCAGAACCGCCACATACATCCCGTCCCGATCCGACACCTTGTAGAGCTTTTCCGCCGGCTTCAGCGCCCGCAGCTTCATATCCGTCAGCATCCCGTCACCTCGCCCGCAAACCCGCGCCACACCTGGCTTTCGCCCCTATCGTCAAATCCCGATACCGTCACGCCCCTCGCCAAAATCCCGCAGCACCACCCCGGAAACCCGCGTAAACACCGGGATTCACCCCCTCAAATACCGCCACCGGTACCGCTCCCGGCCCAAACCCGCCTGACGGTATCGACAACACCCCGACGCCACCCGCAAAACCAATACCGGCACCCATGCCGCCATTCCCCCTCGCTTTCAATAGATTCATTTCAATACCCCTAGAATGCAAAAACCCCGGCAGCGCCGGGGTTCTCGTTGATTCTCGGATCGCTGCCGAACACTGCCGGCAGAGGGGTTTTCACTCCCACTCAATTATTTCCTGCACCTGTAAACCCGCATAAATACTAGCTTTCCGTCATCGCATAACAGCGTCTACCGTCACTTCTACCGTCAGACAATGAGCGCTTTGTGTGGCGCCTGCTCCGGCCCATCAATAGGCAACTATCGATGCGATCTGGACCGAGAGCGCGCCGGTCGACTGAAGTCACAGGACGCATCGAACACCTTGCTACGATTGATCATATAAGAGATTGCCGCTTAAGGCGACGGTCTCGAGTTCCGTGTGTGATGTCAGAAACTCATGTATGATTCTAACAACGCGAGGTATCCATGAAAACGCTCCCCGAAGCCATCCTGCTCCACTCCCGATCCCTGCCCGAGGGCGGACTGCTATCGCCCAAGGAGTTCCTGCATATGGGCACCCGGGCCGCAGTCGATCAGGCGCTCTCAAGGCTGAGCAAAGAGGGCAAGCTACTGCGGGTCGCGCGCGGCGCCTATGTCGCGCCAGTCTCCAGCCGCTTCGGCACGCGCGCGCCTACGCCGGAGAAAGTGGTGGAAGCGCTGGCAGCCCAAAGCGGTGAACTTGTTGCCCCGCACGGCGCCATCGCGGCGAATACCCTGGGCCTGACCCAGCAGGTACCCGTTCGTGAGGTCTATCTGACCTCCGGGCGAACCCGAACGCTCAAGCTCGGCCGCTCCGAGGTCGTGGTGAAGCATGTGCCCCGCTGGATGCTGGCTTTGGGCACGGGCCCCGCCGGCGCCGCGGTGCGTGCCCTGGCCTGGCTGGGGCCGACGCATGCCAACAAGTCACTGGCGACACTGCACCGGTCTCTTCCACCGGCGGAATGGCAGATCCTTGAATCCTCCCGTGCAGCGCTGCCATCGTGGATGGCGCGAGCGATTGGCGAGGAAGCAGTGCATGGCTGAAGCCTTCCTGATGCTTAGCCAAGACGACCAGCGCGAGGTGCTGGAGATCGTCCGCGAGAAGACGCAGCGGCCGACGCTTCTCCTCGAAAAGGACGTGTGGGTCGTCTGGGCGCTGGGCGCCCTCTTCGGCTCGGCGCTCGCCGACGACTTGACCTTCAAGGGCGGAACCTCCCTGTCCAAGGCATACAAGGTCATCGACCGCTTCTCCGAGGACATCGACCTCACGTACGACATCCGCAAGCTCATTCCGGACCTGATCGGCGGCGATGGCTTTCTGCCATCGAGCCGGAGCCAGGCGAGCAAATGGACGCGCACCGTGCGGGAGCGCTTGCCCGAGTGGATCGCCACGAAGGTGCGCCCCATCATCGAAGCCGCGCTCGCGCGAGACCAATTGCACGCACGGCTGGAAATGGGTGGCGAGGACAACGACAAACTGCTGCTGCACTACCCTACGCTCAAGCCCGGCAGCGGCTATGTTCGAACGGTCGTGACGCTGGAATTCGGTGCCCGCGCTACCGGTGAGCCGCATCAGGCGCTGCCCGTTGCCTGCGACATGGAGGGACATGTCGAGGATGTTTCGTTCCCGACTGCTAGACCCCTAGTCATGAGCGTGGCGCGCACCTTCTGGGAAAAGGCAACTGCTGCGCACGTCTACTGTGCGCAGGGACGGATACGCGGCGAACGGTACGCGCGTCATTGGCATGACCTGGCGGCCATTGCGCACAGCCGACACGGCGATGAGGTCATCACCGACTGCGCTGTAGCGGCGGCGGTCGCCGACCACAAGGCATTCTTCTTTCTTGAGAAGAATGTCGATGGCTTCGTCATCAACTACAAATCGGCGGTGACCGGCAATCTGCGCATTGTTCCTGAAGGCGCGGCGCGCGATGCATTACAAGAAGACTATGCGGCCATGATTGGCGACGGCATGATGCTCGGCGAAGCGCTCGCTTTCGATCAACTCATGCAGGTCTGCAGCGACATTCAAGAACGGGTGAATCAGGCAGCCAAGCCATGACACCACACAACCAACGGGGAGCCCATGTGCGTGTCGCGCCTGCCCATTGAAAACTCCCGTGGTGTCCGAAACTTGTCGATGCAGTTCGGACATGGCGCCCAAGTGCAGCGACTTTGGCGACACGTTGTATCCAGCCCCCTACCCGTGGTTGCGTTATCGATTTTTACCGTCATTTTTACCGTCAAGGTGTTAGACACCAGCATTGGCGCGGGTTTGCGGGCGATTCGGCCGAAAGCGATCTTTCGAGATCTATCGAGGTCTATCGACTCCAATGACGGCTTATCAACACCATCGACGCACGTCCAAACCGCGGCCCCGCCATCAAGCGCCATAGGTTATTGTCTCACTTCACTTTTTCACTCATTTTTTACCGTCACGATGCCAACGGACTTCGCCAACGGTGAGTTCGATCGCGTAGATCCCAAACAGCCTCCGTCTCGATCACCTCAATGAATCGCTCTGCACTGAACCCGTCAGGATACAAAGTCCAGGCAGAGTTGCTCGTTTCGGCTTCAAGGGACTGGTCCGCCCTGTAGTTCCCGGCGAGCAAACCTTCGGGGTCGTTCAAGAGGTGACGATCATCGCGAAGCACGATCAACAACTCTTCGACTGAGACCTTCAGGAAGCCAGAGAAGCGCTGGTGGTCGCATTCGATGGATGTGTCGGCGATCCAACCGTGATGGCGAGTTGGGACACTATCCTCGTTCAAGTCGAGCAAGGCGCGTAGCTCGGGATCCGAGGCGATTGCCCGCGACACCGCTTCGACCTTGCGGCGAAGCTGATGGCCTGCCTTGCGAAGCGTGCTGGTGGCGTGCAGCCATGCCTCCCGCTGAGAGCGTCGCAAGAACGTCGACTTCACCTCGATGATGAACAGATGTTGGCCGACGGTGGCGATCAGGTCTACCTCGCCAGGGTCGTCCACGTCGCGCGGTGGCTTCCAGTTGAGCAGCGTCTTGAATCCCCGCGTCTCGAATAGCTGTGCCAGGCCTGACTCAATCCGTTGCGCCTCGTCCCGAGCTTGCCCTCGTCGTGCGCCGAGTCGCCTCAGATTGTTGATCGCAGCCGAACTGTTGTTCTGCAGGCCAACGATCCATGGCAACTGAACCAGCGTAGCTCCGAACTTGAGAACCGGTCGCTCGAACAGATGGGGCTGAAGACCAGGCTCCTTGCGCTGGAGGCGTTCTGCCATCGCGACCATGTCGTAGGTCCAGAAGTCCAGGATCGCGGATGCCATTCTTGGGTTGCCTCTTGGCTCAGATGCCGTGATGGTCCACCCAGTAATGTTGGTCACCTTCGAGTCCCGATCTGACCAAGTGAGCGGCAGCCGGTTCTGAAGCCCTTCGCGCAGGCCGTCCATGGTCAGACGCTGCAGCGCTGCGACCCAGTCGCCCGATGCATCAAGGCGATCCGCAAAGGCTGCCAGGAAGTCCCGCTGGAAGAAGGCCGACATCAAGTCCAGCGACAGCAGCGCCCGGAAGAGATCGACGGTGTCTCCGGACTCGGAAGTCACTTCGTCGGCAACACCGTACGCCTCACGCAAGCGAAGCTGCGCTTGCAGCGCTCGCAACCAGGCCAAACGATTGGCGTCCGCATTCTCCGGACGACCGATCTCCCACCTGGCCGGATCGGATGCGACGTACTCGACGAACGCTTCGATCGCACGATGGAACCAGTAGCTATGCAGACGTTCAAGCTTCCGCCCGTCGTCTTGCCACGCAGCCCGCGCGGCCGGATCCGTCTCGACGATCTCGAGCCGATCGCCTCGCCGCTCGAACCGAATGCCTTCGTCGTAGCAGAAGGCTTCGGCCGACCTGGAGATGAACTCGTTCAACTCGATCTGTGCGTCCATCAGCGCGTGAAGGGCGCGCAGACTCCGAACGGCCTCCCTGGAGTTCGCCGTACCGGATTCGAACAGGATCGGGCGAAGATGCCGTGCGACCGACTTCCCAATGCTGTCGTCAGCCAGCTTCAGAGACGAGATGCTGGCGCCGGCGAGCTTCCACGCAAGCAGATCGTTGAGAGCATCCCATGCGAGTTGGAGATCAGCACCTGCGGGAGGTATAGGTGCCTTTGCTTCGAAGTCCCTTGGAACCAGAACCTCGAAGGCATAGAGGCTCGCATAGATCAGGAGGTCGAAGACCGACAACCCCGCCAGCCGCGCCTTCTGCACTTCCACGGCCGCGATCCGTTCCCGATGCGCCAGCACAAACAGGTCGAGCACGCGGCACAGCTTGGCCACGGCCTCGCTTTCGGACGCGGCGCGGTCCAGTTCAGCTCGTCGCGGGGAGTGTGATTTCAGAACCAGCGCGGAGTACCTGACCGCGCGAGTCAACGCGTCAGGCGCTTCGCGAGCCACGCGAGTGACCAATCCTTCAGCAGCGACAGACTCCTGGCCTAGGTATCGCGCCAGGGCGAGCACCATGGCCTCCGCGTTCCACGAGTCCGGCAGGCATTCCTTCACCACGTTACTGGACCAGAAGAGGCTGTCGCGCTCCTTCTTCGTGAGCTTCCTCTTACCGACCAGCAGCGGCTTTCCGTCTAGGTAGGCGCCCGCGACTCGCTCGACGGCGACCGGCAGCGGGACACCACCACCGATTAAGCGGCTAAACAGGTCGTCGTGGTAGTTTGTAGCGCAATTGAGCATATGTGGATGCGAGCCAATCTGGCTTCTGAACCGAAAGTCGATTCATTTAGCGGTGGGCCAGACCAAGGCAGACTCCTTCACGACCCTGGATCCGAACTGGAGATCCACGGTATCCAGCAAGTCGTTGAGCGCAGACATTGCCGAGCTTCGCCAACCCGTGAGGGCTTCGGTGTCAAACGTGCCATCCGTGGGCTCCGATTTGAGGTTGCAGCGGTTCAAAGTGCGAAGCACCTCCCAGTCGCGAAGCAGCCTGAAGCTGCCGATGGCGCCTGTGATCCCGACAATGGCTCGCCGCGACTGTGTTGCCACATCGGTCACTCTGCTCGAGACGTCAACCACCATCATCGGATCGTCGAGGCCATCGACGGCACAAACTGTTCCAGCCAAACGCTCGGCCTGATGCAGCGCCTTCTCAAGCAGCGGATGTCCTATGCCCATCAAGTCCGCCTGAACCGGTGCCTTCCGATCGAAGACCAAGTTGTCATAGGACTTGCGAATGGCGTGGCTGGTGAGCCAATCTTCGGGCGTCCTGAAGGACAGCGAGGTGCCCTCCACCTTCGGCCGGCGGCGGTTCAGGGCTAAAACATTCTGGAAGAATGGCATGAGGTCCGGCAGATCGACTGGCGGGACGTCCTTCAGATCCGATAGATCGAAGCTCTCCGCATGACCGATGAGGTCGCGAACTGTCTGTATCGCCGACTCACCGCCCAGCGTTCCAGTCGTGTTGTCGAACCAAGCGTCGAGCTTCTCACGCTTCACGCTGATCGCGCCGGAGAAGAGGTCGTCGAACAGGCTCTCACCACTCATGCCCAAGACGAGCTGCATCAGGTCCTCAGGCTCGTCCATCGCGGATCCGAGCGCACGCATGATGCTATTGAGCTTTTGCTCAAGCTTCTGCCAGATCATCGCTTCGACCGTGTCCGGGTTCCTGAGCGACACCACTTCGACTGGACGCTGCTGCCCGTAGCGGTTGAGGCGACCGACGCGTTGGTGCAGTCGCATGGGGTTCCAGGGCAAGTCGACGTGGATCAAAGCACTGCATCGCTCTTGCAAGTCGATGCCTTCGCCACCAGCCTCCGTCGACACTAGGAATCGAATGCGCCCAGCATTGAAGGCATCGCACATGTCCTCACGGCGTCCCGCCAGCTGAGTCAGTCGACCGTCTGACAGCCTGATGCCTTCCAGCCGGTCGTCCCCATTCATGAATCCCACCGCCCCTTGGCCAAACTCCGCCATCAAGGCACTGATGACGAGCGCCTGGGTCCGCTTGTACTCGGTAAACAGCAGCACGGGCTCGTTGGCAAACCGTTGTTTGATGACCTCGATGATTCGGACGATTCGTGTCTCCGACGTCACCTGACCCGCCGCGGCAATGAGGTCGACAAGGTATCGCCCCTCATCCTCCATCAAGCGAAGACGAGCCTGCTTTTCATCACGTAGCCAGCGCTGCAAGGCCTTCTGGGCCTCGTCTCCCTCACCTTCATCAATGGATGCAAGCTCGGACTTGGACTTGGCAGCCTCCGCCCCGAGACGCTTGATCCGCGTCTGAAGCGCGGCGACAACTGCCGCAATGGAACTCGATGCGAGTTTCTGAAGCGCAATCAGGACAAGCATCACTTGCCCGCCCTCAGTTCGACTGAGCGACGTCGCGTATGCCTTGCCCGCCAGGATGAACTCGGACATCAGTTCATAGAAGGTCTCTTCGGGCGGCGAGTACGTGAATGTCTCGGGGTACTGGACCACTGGCTTGAACAGCCGCTGGCCCTTCATGTCAGTTGCCTTCTGTTTGGCGTTCCGGATCAGGAATCTTGGAAGGGCCTGAAGCATGCCGCCTTCGTTCGTCTTGGGACCGAACACCTCGGCATCGAGCAGACTCATCAGCGACCAGAACCCAAAGTTCTTCCCTCGATGTGGCGTGCCCGTAAAGAGCACGCAGGAGGTGACCTTGCCAGCCTTGTTCAGCTTTTCAACCAGCTCGAAGCCGAGGGTCTTTCCGGTTTCCTCATCAGCGTTGAGGTGATGAGCCTCGTCGATGACCACTATGTCCCAGACCGGCGCATCGAGCAGGCGGTCATGGCGTCCATTGCGGTCCGCGCGCAGGGTTGGCAACGAGGCGACAACGATCTGGTGAATGCCCCAGAAGTCGGTTCGATCCGTGTCCAGATCCGTGTGATACGTGGCTGCCCGGATGTCGAACATCCGCTTCAGTCGCATCTGCCATTGACCGACCAGCTTGGCCGGGCAAAAAATCAACACCCGCTGTACCTTTCTGCTTGCAAGCAAGGGCCAAAGCAGCAGGCCGGCTTCGATCGTCTTACCCATGCCGACGTCGTCAGCGATCAGCAGACGCATCGGCCAAGAACGCAGCGCACGATGGCAAACCCATAGCTGATGTGGGAGTAGCGAAATGCGCGACCTCGTAAACACGCCCCAAGCCGCATTCACAGATGTGATCACCTCGGCCTGGACCCGCGCGGCCACTTCAAGCGAGGGTGCTAGTTGCCCTTTTCTCAGCGCCTCGGATACTGAGGCGACCGGGGTCAATTCTTTGGTGAAGACCTGCTCGATGCCGTGAGCAAATCGGACGACAGTCGTGTCTCGGTCCGTGAGTAGCACGGTGCCTTGTCCGTGCCGTGCGTGAAGCACCAAGGCATTTGCCTGATAGGTCGTGCCATTGGTCGTCACAGTTGCTCCTCCTGTTCTGCGGCTTCGTCGGATTCCACGAACGATCCGTGCTCTGCCCATCGCTCAGCTTCGCGGCGCGCCGCCTCGTTGGTCGCAACGAGTTGAAGCGGAATGTCATAGGCTCCCGAAAAGCACGCCTCCTCCTCGCCCAGCTCTGACACCAGGACACTGTAGATGTCGCTGCTGGACCGGAGATCGGTGTGCCCAAGTCGAGCCATCAGCTCGAGCACCGCACTTGTTGGAGCAAAGGCTAGTTCGCGCGCAACATCCGAGGACAGGACCTCAAGACGAAGCAACTCCCGAATGACCAGGTGTTGGCCCAGCCTAAGCATGCCGCTCAAGGTTGGCGCCTCAATGCCGGAGCCACTGAGACTGGGGTCCGACGCTGGCGACAGCAGAAATTTGGCCAGTTTCGAGTCGCGGCGATCCAGCGTCTGAAACAGGTGAACGTAGGTGTCGAGCCATCGAGCAATCCGATACAGCCTCGGAAAGCTGTCCATCCACAGCTCGAAAAGCGTGTCAGTCTGCTGCCCCTCACCGTAGGCCCGTAGGATGTCCATCCAGGCCTCTGCGCCGACGTCGGGATGCACCTCGCAGATCGTCTGCCACCAGCCTTTGCTACCCAGAAAATCGAGGAAACCACGATGCTGCTGGTCCGTGACGCGACCGTATCGGCGGAACAGACCCATGCTGAAAAGCGTCATCCAAGCAGTTCTATCGTGAGGCTCCTCTTCTCTGAGGGCATTTCGATCGACGCTCGCTGGCCAGAATTTGCGGTCGAACTCGGCCAGCCACTTCGTACCGTTCTCAGACCACCAGCCATGAATCGAGGCCAGGTCGAGACTCGGCGATAGGTCAGGAAAGTCTTCTTGGTCGTTCGCCGCCAGCCCGAGCTTGGTCAGCAGTAGTCGCTTTTCTTCTGTCGACAGCCCACTCAAGGCAGATGAATCCTCCGTCAACTCGAACAGCCATCCGCCCAGGTGATGCCGCGCTCGAATCAGTTCGATGATGGGGCCGTAGATATTGCGCGCCAGCCATGTGGCGGCAGCGCCCTGGGGGTCATCGCCGGTGGCCGTCATACACCAGCCCGCAAGCATGGATGAGTCATCGCTCCAGACGGGCAGGTATTGCTCGACGATACGAAACGCCGGGGAATCAGCGGCGTAGTCGAGGTGTAGAACCGCCTTGTCCGGCGCGAATCTGCTCAGGAGTTGGTCTTCTGGCCCATGTCCTCGAATCAAAGCCTTTGCGGGAACCCAGGTGCCGGCACGGGAGCGCAGTGATAGCGAGGCCATTTCGGCGCGCCACCTGTAGGGCTCGCCCAGATTGCTTGGCCAGACACGGAGGATCTCGGCTAGGTTGGCCATTTCAGTCGGTGGCAAGTGACCGCAATCGAAAGTCCCCACGACCTGAGCCAAGCCGAGCGACGGAATGCTCTCGTCCTCTGCCAAACCGGAGCGCTGCAGCCATCCGCGAACTTGGTCGGCACACCATCCTTCAACGGGGTACTTGTCGACGAACAGTTCCCACCGGAGCAGAGCGGGGACGACGTTCGCCAAGTAGCCCAGATTGACCGACAAGCAGAGACTCTCGACCTCGGCCAAGGCTGCACCGTCCCCTTTCAGTCCGTTTGGAATCCGACCAGTCCGCTCAACGACAGTGCGGACAACGCTGCAGGCGAATGTGTCGAGAAGGCGCACGTCCATCGCAGAATCCTGCTCAGGAGGCTCGCCGAGGAGCTTCTCCCATAGACCGTACCAAAAACCGGCCGGCGAAACCGACTGCGAACAGCCCAACGCGGCCGCCAGTACAGGCCAGTTCGACTTCGACTCGGTTTGCAAGTCAATCAGGACCGGTGAGACTTCGTTCGCGAGTGTCCGCGTCAGGGTCGTGTTGATCTGGGTGGCTGACTTTCCAAGAGCCAGCGTTGCGCGACCCGTGTCGATCTGAAAGGGCGCGTTCAACAGAACGCCGCGGGCGGGCGTTCCGCGGGTCGGCGCTGTCACCCAGGAGCCTGGAACAGCAGGTTGCGCTTTGCGGTCGAATTCCTCGATACCGCCTGCTCCAATCCGGAGAACGACACTGCCAGAAGCGGCTCTGAACACCAGGATTCCCGAGTGGATCCGCCCGCCCTCGACGGGAAGCGCCACTGATCCGGTCTCGATCTGCCTGCCACTGCCCAGCCGAAGGATCCGGGGTTGCCAGGTGTGAGGCTCCTCACCGACCACGACGCAACGAAGCTTCCGTGCGAAGACTGGCAGAAGGCCAGCCAGGGCCGCGAACCGCTCCGTCACCTCAGCGGCAGCACCCCGCGAATCGAGTGGCAATTCGATGAGCGTTCCACGCAGCGCGCGCTGGCTGGGTGTCTGCACCGCTTGCTGGAACTGTTTCGTTGCCGAACTCGCCTTCCACTTGCGGGGAAGGCATCCCGCCACCACGTCAAAGCATAGGTCACCGCTCCAGATGCGAGGCGTGCTCGATGCGAGCAACACGCTCTTGAATCCAAGTCCGAACTTGCCGGTGACTCCCTCGTCTTCGTCCTTCGCCGACGCACCCAGCATCAGCATGCGTTCGAGGTCGTTCGCGAACTCCGCCTTGTAGCTGGCCAAACGACCAGCGTAGTTGATCGGGCGACCCCAGTGGGCGAAGCGGATCGTTTGGTCGGACGACTGCATGACGAAGCGGCCAATAGCCTCCGCGTCGAACTCCAGGCGTCCGTCGGCCTTCTGCAGATACTGCATCTCGATGACGGCATCATCGGCGTTTTGAAAAACCTCGAACGGGATGCTGGCCACCTCGTACTGGTTGTGCGTGACCCGAGCCTTGATGCCAGCCAGTACAGCGCCCTGTACTTCTTCGTCAGATTCGACCAGCGCGGCAAGGTCCGCGAGCGCATTTTCAAGATTTGCTGCTGCGCCAGCACTGCTACGGCCCGCCCGCTTGGCGCTGGCGGCACCGCGTCTCGCTGCGTCCAGGCTCGCCAGCGCCTGCGCCAACTTCTTGTTCTTTCCGATACCGGGCAATGAACGCAAGGACTGCGGAAGCCCTTCCAGGATTAGGCTTCGAGCCACGTCCAGCGTGACCTGATCCGCCTCGTCGGCAAGGGCAAACAGCTCGGACAGGTTGGCGTGCTGCTGGTTATAGAGATCCTTGAGAAGCGATTCCCCCGTCCGCATCAGGATGTCGCGCTGCTGCTGGGGCTCCTTGTCCAGGAGCACGGTCGCTGGGCGCATATGCACCCGACAGGTGACCCCCTGCCAGCGGTCCGTCATGACGAACAAGGTCTGGAGCTCATCGACCGGTGCAATCCGAA
>APMI01018514.1_pt1 | contig 26740 bp, 20 predicted proteins | sample 667938 | NCBI WGS metagenome assembly APMI01 (sample SAMN01084076, study PRJNA167559) | wastewater metagenome | biome: Wastewater | place: Denmark: Ejby Moelle, Odense | collected 2011-11-28
GTTTATTCTATAAATCAAATTCGTAAATGGGATTGTATTTGCTGATCGAAGGTATATTTCTGCGTGAGGATCTCGAAAGCACATTGGCCACTTATTTAGCGATGCTGTTTTTCTCTGCGACGTGAAGTACTGACATCTTTGCTGCTAAACTTCGCGCTATTCTCAAAATCATTAATAATAATTTAGACTATTACTATCCTATAATAACTCATCAAAAAATTAAACAACTCTATTTAAAATAAAAAATCAGAGAAGGAACTCTTTTTCACCGTTCCAAAATGAAATCATGATTTCTGCTGCTTATTTGTCTTTAAAGGGCATAAATATTTTCTTGCTCATTATTTTAGCTTTGTTCTTTTGATAAAATTCTTGACTCTCGAAAAGCCGAACGAAACTTTCAAAATTTCGATAGATAAGACTGTTCTTAAGTGCGGATTCCAAAAAATTGAGAATGTAGAAAGCTAATTAGTAGAAGAAAAAGTCAGCGATTGTTAAATATCCGAACAGCCAGCTTTTATTTTTCATATGCATTTGCAGAAAATCTTTGAGAGTTCGGCATTATTATTACATTAAAATTTTAAGAATACTGACTTTTATTTCGTAAATTTATCCGGGAGTTTTTCCATATGCGTTCTTAGCTCCTTCAGCAATCTTTCTTACAACTTTGGTTCTGATATCAGCATAGTGAAACAGGAATTAGTTAATAACTGCCCTATTTTGTGGCGTCAATCCTAGCAAATCCAATCGTTCATAACATCTGCAAAGATGTCTAAAAATAGGAATTGCATCAGTGAGTTAATTTTACCCCTGTTGCAATTTTGGGTACCCTGAGTTGAAACCTGCTTAGATTTATCGTGAATTTTGGACTGCGATCTATTAGAACTCAATATCCAAGTAATAGAATAAATTGCGTACTGGTTGAGCCACACCTCGAATTGGTGGATAGTGCAAATATGGGACTTGTGGTTCAGCTTGGATTTCTAAAGTGTTCTTTTATTACAGTGCAGACATTTTTGACATTTTTATACTGATCGGTAAATATTTATATGCAATTATGAACGATACTAATTATTACCGCAAATGTGATGTATAAGATATTGAAAATATACAAAAATCAAATCACAGTCTCTCAGAGCTCATCCGCCCGATCGCAAGCATAGCTCCGAACATAGCAAGCTTAAATCTATCTCTGATACCTTATTTAGTTAAATTATTTAAAGATTAACTCCATATTTTGAGTAAATAATGAAATATAATGGCTGAACTCATAATTCTTAGACCAAACAAACTCATCGATAATGAGGATTGGTTATTGGTATCCTGAAAAAATGTACGATCCGTTGAAAAATATACCTTAGTATGCTGATGGCCATGGAAGTGAGTTGGTTTTTCAAGCATAAATAGCTCAGCGATAAAAGAGAGCAAGTCTAATATCATCGGTAACAAAATTATTAATGCTTTTATTATTTACGGCAGCTCTGTGAAACGGGTAAACAGCCGATGTAACAATTACGATGATTATTATTAATTTAGGAGCATTCTTCTATTATCATTTATGTTATTTTAGACTAATTCTGTGTCCTCATTGAAGTTAATATTGTCAGTCTATTAATTATGATGAGTGATATGTACACTTTTGCCGATGCCATCAGCAACAACAAGCCGCATCATGGTGCCAATACCAACATGGAGTACAGTGCAGCTAGTAATGCCAATAAGTATGAGTAATGCTCCTTTAAGAGTGTTGTCGTGCTATAAAATTCGATATACGACCTGCCTGATAGTGTACTATTCATGTAACAAATAGAAAGTGACAGCTACCAGTCGCACCACTGACCAATACTGTGAGAGTATAGGCAAGATGGGAGCAATGCAACTCAATGTGAATGTCAGTAGAAAGATTAGATTTGTTATTGGATAATACGCGATTGTCTGTAATTAGTCACGAGCCAGGTCGACTACCAAACACGAGAAAACTACTGTTGTAATTGCTAAGTAAGTTGAGGGTATGCGAGGATTAGGAGTCCAGATTAGTAAAGTGTAGATTAGGGCTCCTGCGTTTAATACTGCGAGAAAGAGGATGAGAATTAATCTAAGCATTTCATTATAAAATAATGGTGCAATTTTAAAAAATCGTAAAATAATATAAATATCTATTTTTCAACAATGAAGAAGAAAGTCGACAGTCGAGTTCAGACTTTGATTGAGAACAACATCAAAAAGCATCAACGTTCTATGCTATTTTTAGTTGGTGATCGTTCTCGATACCAAGTTGTAAACTTTCACTACATTCTTACCAGACAGTTCTTAAGATCAAAGCCTAACGTGCTCTGGTGCTATAACAAAGAGCTGGAATTTTCTACTCATCAGAAAAAGCGAATTAAGTAGACGAAAAATAAGCAAATGAAGGGATTGTATGATGAGAATGTTGATGACCCTTTTGATCTTTTCGTCGCTTCCACTCAGATTAGATACACATTCTATGAGGAAACTCATAAAATATTAGGTAACACCTATCAAATGCTAATTCTCCAAGATTTCGAATCTCTAACTCCTAACATTCTGTGCAGGACTATCGAAACAGTATAAGGTGGAGGTCTTATAATATTCTTAATAAAAAGCTTAACAAGCTTAAAACAGCTATATACTCTCGCTATGGATGTGCACCAGCGATATCGAACATAAGCATACTCAGATGTGTAGCCGCGATTCAATGAAAGATTCATACTTTCGTTAAGTTAATGTAAATCTTGTATTTTTATGGATGATTAACTAAATATTTTGCCTATTTCGTCGCATGTTTAAGCAATTCAACCTATTGAAGGCAACTAATCTATTAATACAAAAGCTGAGAAATAATTATAAAGTTTGAAGAAAGATCTAGCTGAAAAATAAGTTGTAGGAGCCTTACTTCAAACATCAAAAACATTGGATCAAGCTAAAGTGATTATGTCCTTGGTATAAGTACTCACAGACAAATCTAATAAAACAACAGTAGCTCTTAATGCAGCCAGAGGTCGTGGTAAATCTGCAGCTATCGGATTGGGCATCGCAGCTGCTATTAAATTGGGATTCAGCAGTATTTTTGTCACAGCACCTTCACCTAACAACTTGAAAACATTGTTTGAGTTCGTAGTAAAAGGATTGTAGCTTCTTGGATATAAGTAAAGACTTGATTTTGAAAAGATTCAAAGCAATAACAAATAGTACGAAAATGCAGTAATGAGAGTGGATTTGTTCAAGACACATACTCAATTTATTCAGTATGTATTCCCCACAGATGCTGATAAAATAGGTCACACTGATCTTGTAGTAATCGATTAGGCTGCTGCTATTCCTTTACCCTACGTGAAATCTTTCTTTGGTCCGCATCATGTGTTTTTGTCCAGCACTATCAATGGATATTAAGGTACAGGTCGATCACTTTCTCTAAAACTAATTCAATAAATAAAATAACAAAACCGACGAGGTGGTGAAGGTAATGCAACATTCCATCGATTAAAATAAGTGACAATGAGTGACCCTATTCGTTATGCTCTCGATGATGATATCGAAAAGTGGTTAAATTCACTACTATTATTAAATGCTACTTAATCTCCGCCTTTGAAACATGGAATCCCTCACCCGAACGATTGCTAACTTTATATAGTCAACAGAGATGCTTTATTCAGTTACAAAAAGAGCTGTTAGAAGTTTTTGTTTAATTTAATGTCATTGTTTATTGCTTCACACTACAAAAACAGTCCCAATGATCTTCAACTGCTATCAGACTCGCCATCTCATTTAGTATTCGTTTTGGTTGGTCCCTTACGAAAAAGTGAGTATGGCAAGACTGAAATGCCAGATATTCTGTGCGCGATGCAGGTCTCATTAGAAGGATCAATTTCAAGCAGCTCGATTGTGAATAAAAGTCAAAGAGGAATAAAACCATCAGGTGATCTGATCCCTTGGAACATTAGGGAACAGTTTCAAGATTCAGAGTTTCCCAAACTTGCTGGAGCCAGAGTGGTAAGAATTGCCACCCATTCAATGGTCCAGAAAATGGGATACGGATCTAAAGCGATAAGTCTGCTTATTAATTTTTTTGAAAAGAAGATGATTTCTACAAGTGAAGCCGAACTGTACTATTTATAATTAATTTAGAATGCCATACAATTTTAAAGGAGACGGTGTTTCGAAACCTCTCTTAAAGAGACTTTAATAAGTCGAGCCTCCATCATTGAGCTATATTGGAACATCCTTTGGATTCACTACAAATTTAGTAAAATTCTGGCGCAAGAACGGATTTTAACCAGTCTATCTTAGACAGACTGTCAACGATATTACATCATAACACTCAGGAATCATGATAAGAGCACTTGATAATGACAACTATAAGCTGAATACTGAACAGTATGTGAAAGATTTTGGCAAAAGATTTATGAATTTATTAGGTTTCGAGTTCAGAAAGCTTTCGCCTGGACTGTCTCTATAAATATTAGAGTATACTAATAGAAAGAAATAGAGAGCTGAACAGTCATAAAAATAATAAGTAAAGCTAATGTCAAAAGAACATTTTGAGCTATTCATTACACCCTTCGATTTCAATAGATTAAAATCTTATGTAAACAATCAAGTAGATTACCATTTAATAATCGATTTGGTTCCAACCTTAACTAAACTCTATTTCGCAGGTGATCTTGGAATTCAAAACTTTAACTACACTTGGGAAGCAATTTTAGTCGGAATTGGACTCCAACACAAAACAATTGAGCAAGTTACAGCAGAGATTGGCGAAGGAGATAAGTACAATGTGTCTAATTCGCTGGCTTTGTTCCACAAGGCTATGATCAGATTGTTTAAAATAGCCAAACAAATCTATGAAGTAATTTATCACTTATATTTAGAGTGTGGCACAAGAGAGAATTCCTTAACAAAAGAGATTAGAAGTTTAATCATACAAAAATAACAAAGAAGCTGAAAATAAGATCGCTCAAGAATAACTTAATCGAATCAACGAAGTGGAGTCATAAAAGAAAGTAAGACACCACAATAGAATCTAATATGGGCTTGAAGACTAAGATCTGAAGAATGTTGAGCAAGGGCTTTCAAGCGATAGAAAGACTATAACAATAAAGAGGCCAGTCGACAGAGCCAGATATGAAGATGATCAACCAAAGCAAACTAAAAAAGTTAAAAGATGACCTACTCTAATATTATTTATTTATTGGATTTATTAAATATTCACTCCCCTCAATAATATTTTAGAAATTAGTATACGTAAACTCTAAACATATGTCATCATTAGTCTTGAAATATGTATTAAAACTCAAGAGAATAGTTTACATATAATAATTTTTAACAAATGGAGTTTCTACTTTTATTTAATCTATCAGTTATAATAATGTTAAAATCGTTAATTTGTGATATGATTATAAAATTAGATATTATAAATTTTGAAAATGAAGTAAAATGTATTTGAAGTTGTGGACATTTCAGGCACTTCCAAAGTGTGCTTTGATGCAAACTCAATAGAAAACGTGGCCGCGCTCAACCAGGGTCAGTTGATGTTCATTACAACTGATGGGCTTGTTGAATACACAGGAAACCTTCCGACATTGAAAAATGTTTAGGAAAACTCTAGGTTTGTCATAGCCAAGACTAAAGAGGAAAGAGACTTGCTTCTTCAAGTTAAGCCATTTAAATGTTTCCTAAGAAATCACGATATGAGCTCCAAAACAATCTCGGTGAATCCCTATCAAAGTGTGAGATGGCTTAGAAACTTAGTGGAGAAATAGAAGGGAATGCCCGTCACTCTGATTGTAAAAGAGCAAGTGTTATTATAAGTCGGTGACTCATTACTGCAACATATGGACGATAGCGCAATTGTGCATGTTCTAGAAGACAAGCACCCTGAACACAAACTTTCCGTACTGTACACAAAAGAGCCAGGAAATTAATCCCCGATATACAGACTGTAATAAGTAAAAACAAAGCACACAATAGATTGGTTAACAAAGCACATCGCAACAGAAACTAATCTGCCCTATGAAAATATAGTGCTGGTGTATGGAGGTCGCATACTTTCTAAAGACAAAACAATAGCATAAAGTAGAATTCATAGTAATGGAATCGTATATGCTGTTGATTCTACCAAATATATGAAGAAAGTTAGTAAGGAAGAGTATCAGAATCGAGTTTAATAAATTAGGAAAGCTAAATAAAGCTATAAATAATTGTTGAAGAAGATGAAGACATAGGAGAATGATACATCTACTAATAAATCGAAAATATCAGTCATGTCACAGAAAAGAGAGTAAAATAAGAAGTTATAACAATAATAACAAAAGAAACGCTCAGCAGCAAAAGGATAATACTAAAAATCAGCAACTGAAATCGAAAAGAAATAGGATGACACAAAGTATTTCAAAGATAAAGTAATGAAAATAGAAAGCAAAGAGTATGATGAGTTCAGTAATCTGCCCGAATAGCTTCGAGACAAGGTGTAAAGTCAGCCACCAATTCAGCCTCAAACAACAAACTTGGCTGCATCATACGACCTGAACAGCCCAATAATGATATTTAACAGACTGAACTCTCTGAACAGAGCAGACTCAATCGGTCAGCAACAAGCAAGCGAACTAAAGCAAGGCCGAGTGGTAACAAAATAAATCGATACTTACTAAGACTCACATGGGTATACTCACTAACACTCAAAATAGAAAACTCTATACAAAGATGGCACTACTAAAATCGTAGACGTTGACGTAGCTGAAGATGAGCAAGGAAACATAGTCAAAGTATAAAGAGATATTGTGAATATTCGGAGAGATATCGATACTGGCAATACATTCAAAACATAAACTGATATTATTTAGGATGGTAACCAGAATAAGACTATTGTCAAAAAGCAATAAGTTAGAGACCGGGATGGCAATATTATTAAGTAAGAAACTTAAGTTATCAAGAATTAAAGTGGGCATAAATAGATCAAAAAGCATTAAATGGGTGTACATAAATAAGGTGATAAAATTGTGACTGTTAATAATTAAATTCTAGAAGACTCAAAGGGACAACCCTATAAAATATAAACTGATATCACTGAAAGAAAATAAAATGCAGAGGGAACAACAACTTAATATTCAAAAGATATAAAATAATAAAACGGAGTTACTTCAGTAATATAACGTAATGTTACAAGAGACAAAGAAGGTAATGTCATCGAACTGAAAACTGATATAATCAAGATAACAGAAGATTAGCTCGGTAACATCTACAAGCACGAAAGAAATTAAACAGACACTGAAAATAAAAAAGTAATCATTGAGAGAGATATTGTTACTGACTCCAAAGGTGACGTAATTTCTAAATAGACAAACATGAAAGTTATACATTAAGATGAAAATAATAATATTGTCAAGCATGAGACCGATGTTATTTAGTAGAAAGACGGACGAGCATTTGTTATTGAGAAAAGTACAGTTGAAGATGCTGATGGTAAAGTTATAAAATCTGAGAGTTAAATGTTTTAACTTAATAAATAGGGCACTAAATAGCCTAAATAAGTATAAATAATGCACGAGAATCCACAAGTAGTATAAATTGAGGGTCAGCGAGAACCTATGATTAACGGTGGTAAATAAGTAAAAATTGACTAGCTTGGCAATATCCATATTCATGAGAAATAGCTTATCTAAAAATAAGGTAAAACTACATTTGTTGACCGAGATACAATATAAGACCCACGGGGCAAAGTTATACGAGTTTAAACAGATATTGTCGAGATCGAGGGTGACTCAGAGGGTAATATGCACAAGCATAAATCCTAAATTATTGAGCAATAAGGCAAAGTGACTATGATATAAACTGATGAAATTATGAATCCTGATGGCCAAATGATTAGAAAATAAAAGGATACTATTGAAATTTAAGGGGGACAGGATGGATCAATTTTTAAACATGAAAAAGATGTAATAGAATAATAAGGAATCACAAAAATTATCTAAAGAGACATTATTGAAGACGCTGATGGTAATGTAATTAAGTCGCAAACTAAAGTAACCGAAGTTCAATAAGGAGAAGAAGCTATTGAAGTACGCTAAAAAGAAGAAATTATTGAAGCTGTTGATGAAAATCAAATCTAAGGAGAGCCTCAATAAATGTAAAAATAAATTGAAGTTGTTGAAGATGCATAAGGGAATGTAATCAGAAGATAGCAAGAAGTTACTTAAAATTAAGATGGTGACAGAGTGTTTGTAGATAGATGCACTGTATAGAACTCATCCGGTGAAGTTGTCAGATAACAAACTGAAGTGATCAACGTAGTATAAGGAGAAAATGCTCCACAAATTCAAAGACATATTATTGATTACAGCGAGTCTGATAATAAAGTGTTGATTTAAGAAAGTATTTCAAGAGAAAACGTCGATGGATCAGTTGTAAGAGCATAAACAGAGACTCTTGAAATATAACAGCTGGAAGATGGCACTGTTAAGAAAAGAGAAATGGATGTAGTCGAGCAAGATGGACGTAAAGTTGTACATGTTCGAAACACAGTTGAAGATTAGAGTGGAAGACTTCTTAGCAAAACATCAAACACAGTTGAGCTTGAAGCAATAGATACTGATAACATGCCTCTTCCAATCCAACAATAGTAAAATTATGGAGAAGTGGATACAGTAGAGAAAATGAATGTTGACAGAACATATAATTACGACAGTCAAGGAAATCTCCATCTGTATGAAACAGAAGTTAGAAACAGCGAAGGTCGTGAGACTCAAATTGAAAGATAATTTGTATCAAATCCTCAAGGCGAAGTCATTAAAACAGAAACTGGAATAATAAATGTTGTCTAACAATCTGACGGAAGTACAAAATTAACAGCTATTGATATAGTTCAGCACGGAAATATTACTACAATTATCGAAAATGACAGTATCAAGGACGCAGAAGGTAATTAAATAAGAAATGAATCTGGTACCATGCGAATTAAAGAGTTATAACTCGGCATTAAAAAGAAGACTAAGGAAAATATTATTTAAGAAGGAGGAATTAAGTTAAGAGTTGAAAAAGAGACCTACGAGGATGCTGAAGGACATATTATTCAGTAAAAAATAAAAACAACTCAGTTAGTTGAAAGGATCGACGAAGACTAAAATAGAATCATGGTGAGTGAGGAGTTCAAGCGTAAATAATAATCAACTAACTTGGATGAAGATGGTAACACTCGCTTCTTCTAACGCGAAATAATCGACAACCAATAAGGCAAAACCACAGTGATTGAGACCGAAGTAATCAGAAACGAGCAAAACTAGTTAGTACAGGCAACAACAGATGTAGTAGAAGTGACTCAGCTTGAAGATGGCAACGTGCATCGCCATGAAGTTAACATTGTTGAAAAATAAGGTAAAATCACAATGGCATAAAGCAATGCAGTATAGAATCAGGAAGGAGATAAACTTTAGGGTTAAGTAGAGTCAGTTATAGTTACAAAAGGGCAAAATGGAGAAATCATCAAGAAGGAAACTGGCATTATTATGGAAGATGAGCAAAAGACTATTGTTGAGACCACTATTGTCGAAGATGCTGAAGGAAATGTAATAAAAACATCCACAATTAAGAAGAGAATCTATGTAGATGAAAATGGTGTTTAGCGAGGAAGAGATCTTGAAGTTTACCAAGCAGACGATATTGAAATTAAGGGTGATCCTTCAACAATATAAAAATTAGTCAATGTGGATGTCTAAGGAAATGTATAGACTCAATAAAGACTGACTGTTATAAAATAGTAAGGAGGAAAAGAAGTTGTCTAAGCAACAACAGTGACTGTAACTGAAGCTAATGACGGAACAATAGTCGATCAATCGATGAACGTAACAACTGTTATTCAAAACGAGAATGGCTAAATTGAGGTCATTGAGAAAAACATTCCAATATAATCAAGAGGACAGGCAGAACTATAGCCTATTGAACCATTTAGCCCTTGCAGTCAAGTGATAGAAGACTAGAAAGGAAATTTGCACACTTTCTAAAAATAAGTTCGAAGGACAGGATAAAATAAGTACACAGTAATTAAATCCTAAACAATTGAAGACCCACAAGGCAAAGTAATCCAAATTAACACGAATGTCGTTGACTCAGAATAGCTTGGTGATGGAAAAGTATTAAAACACAAAACTGAAATGGTGACTGATGAAAAGATTACCTCAACTGAGACATATACGATATAGAACCCTGATGGAACAGTAATTAGCGAGAGAACACAAAGAGTATAAATTTCTGAAGATGACGGATTGATAAAGACAAACAAAACTAATATTAAGAAAGAAGCAGGTAATGTTAAGATTGACAATGTCTAAGTTTTATAAGACGAAGATGGTAACATAATCGATCAAAATTCCAATAAACTGGAAATACAAGACACTTAATAAGCAGTCAGGACGCAAGCTCGTAAAGTAGCAAAAGCAGAAATAAGTGGTTAAATCACAGGAGTCGTTAAGCAAGTTAGATAAGACGCACATGGTAATATACACTTGATTGAAACTTAAACCATAGAAGATCATGGTAACAAAATCATAGTAGACTCCTAAACTGTTTAAAACTCTAGAGGTGAAATAATTCAAGTGCAGACAGATATTTTATAGTAAAAGCAGCTATAAAATGGAAAAGTTGAGAAACACAAAACTGTCATTACTGAAAGAGGAGGTGAACTAAAAGTAGTTTAATACAGTGAAATTAAATAAAGTGAAGGTAATTTGAAAGGGTTATCAAATTAGAGTAAGAGTCGAGTTAAATTTGCATCTGAAAAGAAAAGTGAAGATCTGTTAGGTTTAGCAGAATAATAAAAAGTACCTCTGCATGAAAGTGCTTAATTTGCTCCTCACTAGATCGATCCTAAAAATGAGAAATAAGTAGGATAGCTGTTGGGTAGTAATAAATAAATATCAAACAAATAAATCGGTGAGCTTCCACTAGAATCTCGTAAAGTTTTAGCTGAGAACAAAGATAAAGTACCATCGTAAAAATAAGTCAAACAATAGCAAAAAACATAACAGAAGCAAGAGAAAGTATAATAGTTTGAAGTAGTGCTGATCGACAAATAACGAAATCGAAGACAGACTAAAGTAATATCGAACCAGACAATCGGTGAAGTAGTCTCAAAATTGAGCAGTGAAATAGGAGCGAACAAGCAAGATGTCAAATTCTATAAAGATGGAGAAGAGCTACCCGAATCTGCGACAATAGCTGCACTGAATATGGAGAATGGGTCATAGATTTACTACAGTGATGAGAAATAAAAATGATAAATATGCATTAATAATCATCTTATTCTATATTCTAAAATATTATTCCTATACATACATTATCAATGATGTGCTCTAAAACTAAACTTAAGTTACGCCAGATTATCTTTATAGTAATCTGCATTGGACTTGATTTGATCTAATGAGATTGTCTTAGGTTTGTGCTTAGCATATGCATCTTTATGACACTTGGATACCAATAGGATCTCTAAGCACGAGTGACTAAATATTTGTATCAGTTGAGCAGTAATCTACTACAGAGACAGGCTGTTTAGTTTACTTTGTACTTAGCTTTTATTCCTACTCGTGAAGTAAAAAGATCTGTTTGTTACTTAGTCGCTAATGGAATCGAATGTGTCCTCCACTGTAGGGAAAGGTTGACTGTGTTTCAAGATCAGTGATTACTTTAGTCTCTCTAAGTTACTAACCAAATATTGTTGTAGTTTATCTGGGTTTATATAAATTTGCAAAAATTATCGTATTTAGTTAGCAATGGCTTCACTATCTATTTTGGAGCTCACCATCAGAAAACATATCCCTAGTATTCCTCGAGTATTTACAACATTAACTTATAAGTCATAGGTTAGCTTCTTATTAATGCGACAGTGTTGGTAGAAAGGTTATTCGAGGTACATTTCTGCTATTTCCATCAACCAGAACAGTCTCTCATTGTATAGACCAGCTTAAAAATATGTTAAACAGGTCGATGTCTGAATCTACTCAGATTGCAATCGAATTTATAATTTAAGTGGTTTCACTAAATTTGATAAGTTCATCACTTTCGTCTGCTTAACTTTCTATGCTTATAGTGAGGCGGAATTATTACCTAAGCTCTATTAAAATTGTTTTACCATAATCTATATTTCTGTTAAGTTAAAATTGCCGACTACAATCCACTCCATAACACACTGAGTAAGTAAATCCGCACATCGTTATAGGAACTTATTTTTCTTTATTTTATCTGCTTATTTGGCAATCATATGCAAGGGAAGACTGCTTTGAATTAAGACTTGGTCTCTGATTTTATCAGTTAGGTCATCCATTTATTATTAATAATAGTTATCGATATCTTATTCTAAATTTTCCATGGCTTAATCAAATATATCTTATAGTTTTTAATTTGATTTAGCTTTACCATTTTTAACATTTTATACAAATTTGCCTAATTATTGGCCTAGTGCCTATACAATAGCATGTAGTAGTGGTGTGAACCCATAGAAATATGCAAATAGTTGTCCATTTTGGTAATCAAAATAGCAATCCAGCCCTATGAATTAAGCATACATATAATTTTCCACTAATTCCTATACAAATAGATCCATGAACTAGGTGAACAATCTACAAAAAACATAACTTTAATTAGTATGCATTAATAGTTTAACTCCACCTTTGATTATGGGTGACCCTGAGTGACTGAAATGTATATGAGTACGAGCATATGTATGAGTATGAGTATGGTTGTTATTCTTTACTTTTATTACTATCGGCTAGGTTATTGGATTTGTTATAGGGTTATTCTTGCATTATTTTAACATATGCAGATACGGGTTTGGGCGCAGCATGTTCAACATCGAATTCTATGATTGCATCAAGGTATTACTACTTTTTATTGAGGGATAATGTATCTGCATGTAGTTCGTATTTAAATATGGCTCATACTTAATATTACCTTTTATATCATCTCCTGATGATATTAGTATTAGTTGATTTTTAGTACTCAATAGTTGCTGTATACACCATGAGGTTAGATCTCTACGATGCAGTAACACATTATTAGTCATAGCTTTATAGCTTAATGCAGAAAATAAGCCAAACTCTTATATATTCCTTGCAATGTGACATACATATTCCTCCATATCATCAACTTAGTAGTTATGATACTTTAACTGCTCAATGGTATACATTTAGTTGGCAATATTTTCCACATTATCCCATATAAGATAAAGCTCCAAATATTATATGAATTTAGTATATATTCTGCTGATATTCTCCGACATATGTTTTCTATCCAAAGCATGGTCTTCTAGTTATATTGATATTGTTATCATGAACTGAGTGTAGGGAATTATCTGTATACTCTATACTGTTGCATCTGTTGTCAGCTATAGCGGCTATAAGTAGGAGGATAGGCTGTGTTTTGAGGGATGACACAGTATTGAATTTATTAAACATGTAAATTCATATATGAATTATGGTAATTACTGGAAACTATGTTTGTTATTTGGATAGTTCTTACTCATTAAATGCTCATTAACTAATGGATTCTTCAGCAAATCTATTATTATCTCGATTTTCATACAATCTTAATTCGATACTGATTTAAATATTAAGCATTTTTACAGGTTGTGTTAAGGAAATGTCTGTACTTATACCATATTTTTTAGCAAAGTATCATTAGTTTGTTAAGCACTCTCACCCCCGAACATATCAATACTCATCTTTTATATGTGTTTCAAAAAATTGACGTCAATTTATTAGTTAGTTAGACTGGAACATATTACAATATTGATAGTAGCATTAGGATGTCTGTAGTATTTTTAATAAAACTAACACAAATGCTTGCGTATGTTATCCACATTGAGAGATTTATGACTGCCCATGCTGAACCGATTCAATGGCGACACCATGAACAATTTATTGAGTTACTATACTCGACTATCATCATCATTGCTGCACAGAATGTACTACTCGTTAATAGCATGAATTTCTGCTGCAATGGATGATTAGTCGAATAAAGGATGAGCAAATGCATCACATGCTCGTATAAGTGCTTACTACAGTTTCGAGCAGGTAACTTAGAAATAGTAATTAGTGAAGAAATCGCAAGTTTATGCGTTCTCATAGCCTGCACTCTCTGACATGAATTTAGAGAAATCATGAGGTTATGGGTATTGCTGCGAGTTTATGAACAGCATATGTTACATTAAATGAGCAACACCTGGAATCTGGTTAGGCTCATGTACACTTCCGATGTTTATAGAAAAAGCGCATGATGCTTTTAGTAGACTTAGGTCGTGAATAGAAAGCACACTGACGTGATTGAAAGTGTAGGCTTTATACTCGAGCCTGCAAGAGTGTTATAATCTTTATCCTTATTCTTTCATTATAATAAATCATATTCTTCAGTTTAATGCACAGGACAAGCTAAAAATTATTAATATTTTAGCATTTGTTCAACCAATAAGAAATGTATGTTATGAATGGTAAATTTTAATAGGACAAAATAAATAGATAAATCAGTCTCAATAGACAATAAAAAAAATTAATATGGTTACATCTATTAGATTTAGAAAAAATGATTGTTGCTTGAATACATAGCAGTTTGATTGGACACATCTGACTAGGTTAAGCTGACAATTTTATGATGTGAAATATTATCATATTATAAAAAGAGCAGGACTGATTTCCATGATGATAAACAATAACCCGTACAATCTGCCCGAACGGCCACCTAACAAGCCCAACCGTATATACACAGAAGGCAATGCGCAGGGTTATCGAGTGCCAGATCTCGTCGAGAGTACCACACCCTATAGTCAATATTTGGCAAGGCAGACCCATCATACTCAAGTGAGCGGCAACCCGAAGTCTGCCCTTAATATATAAGAGAGCCAAGTGGGCAATTATAGGCAACCACAGTCAGGGTATCCAAACATGCGTGCTTAACATATTCACTATCTGCCTAGTCCAAAGAATCACACAAGTTCTCAAGCCAATTTAAATAATTTTAGCAGTGAGTTAGGTCCCAATCGACCACCGCGATCAGGGATTGGCTCATCTGTTGACAAGAAGGAAACGAATGGCCTTACTAATAACAATAACAACAATGGAGGCACTCTTCCAATGCGCGAAAGCTTCGGTGTCAATATTTTCGACATGAAGGAAGTAAACTAGAAAATATAATCCATCGCTGCTAGCTTGAGAATTAACGAAAAAAGAATTGCATAGCTTTAGAAAAATACAAGCTCTGGCAATATTGGATTCTTACCCAATAATTCTAAATTTAATGAAGATAGCATCAATATGAATCAAAGTAGCGCTGATATCATGATTCGATATCGAGATTAGTGGATTGATAGTCTCAACAAAGTAAAATAGTAAATAAACTTGGTCAAATAATAAATTAAAACTAGCAATAGACCGATTAGTAGAATAAATGCAGAGCTCTAGAAGCTGATATTCGATAAATGCAAAGAAGCTATATAGTCGTCTAAGTTAACCTCACATTCAGAATCATCAGGCATTAGCAAACATTCATCGTAATAAATAAAGAAAGAAATTGATGTTGTCCGAAACAGCCTATAATAAAAAACAAAGAAGAATTTCTAATTTTTAACAAGTGTAATTAGTCGACTTGAGCGTGAGCTGCACACATCTCAAACATTGGCGACATCCAACGCGTCTTCCTTCAAGCCATCAACAATAAAATGCTCAACTTCAGCAATATTATTACGTTTCGTCGAATGTTTCAAAGTACGGAAACACAGCAGCACGAACGCACACTCAAACAAAACAAATGGATAAATAAAAATAACACTCACAGACAACACTTACTATATTGATAATGAGGGCTACTTACTTGACAAAGAGCAGTTCTATATTGTTGATTCACGGGATTGCAAAGTGAGACTGGAGTAAAAACATGTGCGATTGCTGAAGGAGTAGGGCATCATCCAGTGAGCCTGTCTTTTTACTGTAATTTTATGATATTTATTGATATCATTTCTGCAATAACTCCCACTTTATCAAATTATATGCTTGTTATTCTTCCATTATATTCACTAGTATCGAATGTAGGCCTACAAGCAACTAGTCAATAACTCAAGTCGTCAATTTCAAAGACAAGATCTCACGAGTAAATTCAACCAGCTTAAATATATTCAGGAAAGCCGACAACGCGAACTTGAATGGAAGGCGGATATCATTAAAATGTAAATTATGCAAAATGAGTATGAGAGGGGAGAAAAGTTTATCAACACTAGATGGTCAAAGATGTACCCATATTGATCAATATATTCAAATTTTTATTTTTAATGACTGTGTTTTTAAGACTTTATCGTCTTCTCAAAGTTTGGATCCTAATTATCAATTAAAAGATTAATCCAAAATATATTATTTTCCATCTAGTTGAAAAGATTTACATCTTCCCGTTAAATAAGTCTTCATTGATATTAGTTATCATAATGATGAATTGGTGAGTTAGTATTATATATAAACAAATATCAAACTTAAAAAACTTCTTAATGATCCTTCCTCTTGTACACTTCTTCGTTAACAATATGCACCATGGCCCCAACTTCGCCATGGAACATCACACAAGGCTTCATCATATACAGTTATTCATCTTTGACAGTGAGTTCCATATCGAAATGCCTTTCAAAGAAACCCCATTTAGAGAATAGTATCCGTTTTTTATCGAAATCTATTTCTATTTTTATAGTATCCCCTTAAGTAAAGCCAAACTAAAATATATATTTATGTACCGAAAGCGATTTTTTAGTATATTTTTATAGACTTGAGTGATAGCATTTACCATTCGATGCTATCATGAAAGCACCATGCGATGGCTAAATTAACTATTTATATCCGAATATCTTGGCAGTTGTAGGCACACATGCTCCTAAAGCCACAGTGGAAGCATCGAAAATGACTGCAGTTGTTGGAAGTTTAATTATTTTTATATAAACTTTACTCATTGTGCGAATCAAAGGGTTACTGATCAATGCTGCTGGTTTTGCAGGACCTATATTACTCATTGATTTGTTACTATTGTGCACATATTTAGCAATTAATCCATTTTGGTGAACTTTTACATTATCGTGTTTCTCGTGCTGTGACCACTGGAAATAACGCATGTCTGTGTCAAATCTGCCTTAATATTTTTCCAGAAACTATTCGATCATAGTTGCACTTTGGACTTAAGAAAGAGTCTCATATGGCTTGCCTGCAATACTTTACTCTAAATCTCCAATTAAATTTTCAATCATAGTCGTAACATGCCCGACTAAAGATCGCATATATTTTTAACTGGCAGGCACCCAGATATGATTCTTTTCTCGTCTCTCAATATCAAGCAGTATTAGTATATTATCTCGGTTGATTTCTGTACCTGGGATTCCAAATTTGTCACTTACAGGATATTTGGGTTTTAACTTCTTGAGTTAATCTCTAAGCACATTCTCGAATCTGTTGAGTTAGTTATTGAGTTTGGCTCTCATTTTTTGGAAATCTGCCATCAAATGGTCAATAAGACGGACCATAGCAGGTCCATTCATGCTTGTGCCTTAACGTAAAATATTTCTAAACTAAGGTGTGAAATGTTTTTAAATAGTCTCGAAAGGGTGGCCTTTATGCTCGGCAAGACATTCGTGGCACATGAGAGGATTATTTACGCATGCTAGATCTTTATCATTCAAGCACAGGAACATGAACGGAATATTATGACGATCGCACTTGGATACGTTATTGAGGATTTAATCCTCAGTCATACAACAGCTGCAAAGGTTAAGCATTTCTGGTTGTTGAACTTGGCTTGATTATGTGTAGTGCAGTGGGTGAGATTTAATATGAAAATAGTGAAAATAAATCTTATTTCGATTGCTGACGAAGAATAATGATTTTACTTTTGTCAATATCTATGAAGCAGTCTAGTAGATTGATTATCTCTTAATGTAATAAATCAAGCACTGTGAATATATGGGTTAGCTAATAGATATAACAATCGCATGAACCAAGACGACGATGGCATCCCCAAGGTTAAGTTGATTGCTGTGGGCGGCAGTGGTGTCGGCAAGAGTAGCATTCTTACTAGGTTCACTAGCGATAAGTTTGACTAATTTTCCGAACCTACCCTTGGTGCGGCATTCATTCCTAAAAAATTTACATTGCCAAATGGCAAGGTTATAGAATTTCATGTACAATAACAACTTACGCAGCTTTGGGACACAGCAGGTCAATAAAAATATAAATCAATCGCACCAATTTACTACAGACAGGCCAAAATAGCATTATGCGTGTACGACATTTGCTCGCAAAAATCGTTCGAAATCATGAAGACCTGGATCGATGAGTTGAAGTCAAACGGACCCTCAGATATCATTTTAGCCATCGTAGGCAACAAAATTGACAAATATGACGATGAATAAGTAAGCTATGCTGATGCGAAATAATACGCTAGTTCAGTCGGTGCTATACTCAAGTTAGTAAGCGCTAAATAAGGCAAAAATATATCCGTAAATTTTTTATTAATTCAGGATTTGTTCACAACCGTTGCAGAAATGGCAGTGGGCTAAAATCAGGCGCCTTCAAACGGCAACCAGAAACAAGGCGAGAAAATTAAAAATTAGAAGAAAAATGTAAGAAATGGTGAAAAAAAGAAATGTTGTTGATTTTATAATCTTATTGTTTGCTTGCACTGTTTTCTGGTCAAAGTATAGCTTAAATTTCATATCTCTTTACACAATATGTTCATTATAATTTCTAATTTGGAAATTGGAAAAATGGGAGACACCTGCTCAGCATGCAATCAGCTAGGTAACACAAAAAACTAAATCGTGGGTGATGTGCATAAATTGCCCTCTGCCAAAGATTCACATTAAAATTCCGACAAAAACATCAGTCATTAGAGAAGCTAAAAGGAAGACAAAAACGTGGGAGCTAAATAATAAGTAAACCACGAGTAGAAGATAATGAGTTAATCCAATAAAGCGAATGATAAGGTCAGCAAAGTTGGTACTGTGATTTCGAGACTTGGCGAGAGTAAGGCTGGATGTAATTACAAGAAGCTTGATAATGGAGGCATCGTGCTTCAGGAAATGCCTAAATTCATGAACGAAGCAACCTAGAAAAAGCGAGAAGAACTAGGTGTCTTTGAGTACACTCGGCCTGAGTTCTAGGATAGTGAAGCAGTCAATAAATCACCTGTATTGTTCTAGAACAGGTACGCTTACTAAGGCCAATGGAAAAACAACGAGCGCAGTGGAAAAGGTATACAAATATGGAAAGATGGCTCAATTTACGAAGGCTACTGGCAAAACAATCTAGCCCATGGTTACGGTAGATTAATTCACACGGATGGCGATGTTTATATTGGCGAGTGGAAGAACGATCGAGCCAATGGCAAAGGTACATTTTAGTTTATATTTAGGTAAATATCTATCCAGCTATGGCGCTGAATATTTTGGGGACTGGAAGGATGACAAACAATAAGGTCATGGTGAAGAAAAATGGAAAGATGGAGCATTCTATAAAGGAGATTATAAAGCAGGCAAAAAGCAAGGCAAAGGCACATTTATCTGGGGCGATGATAGCTCATATGAAGGCGAGTTTTGGGAAAATAATATCCATGGAAAAGGGAAATATGTTTGGAAGGACGGCCGAGTCTATGAAGGCTAGTGGAGTAACAACAAAATGCATGGTAAAGGAATCTTCACTTGGCCAGACGGACGAAGGTACGAAGGTGCATACTAGAATGATAAGAAGCAAGGATTCGGTGTGTTTGTTTTCAAAGATGGTCGGATATACTAGGGAGAGTGGGAAAATGGAAAGCAGCACGGCCGCGGAATATACAAGAAAAAAAAGATAGTGCGAGAAGGCATCTGGGAGCATGGAGTGCGAGTTAAGTGGTTAGACAACAAATAAAACGACTAAGGCAATAAGAAAAGCTAAATTTTGAATTGAAGTTTATATGCATATTTTCAATGTGCTTAATTGTGAATAAATATTATTTTTAATCAAATTAATTAATAATTTTTTTGGTTAACTCTATCAGTGTTAAAATTATTATGAAATAATGGTAGTCTGTTATTCTCTAAATTAGTAAGCTTAAATATATATATGCTAGCGCTGTTCATATATGAGATAATGAGGAAAGGTGAAAAAAGTAGAAATTAGCAACTGCCATTTATCCATAAACGCAAGTTTATTACCGTTATGCATTTTAACATTAAGGACTCAATCTGTTGATCCCACTATAAAATTTAAGTTCATTGTTGAAAGGCTGTTCTTTACTAAGTTTGTTTAGCCTTGAAACTATGATGGATTTCTCTCTTACTTGTTTTTAAACGTGCGTGTAATAATAAAATCAACCAATATTGAACAGTAGAATCACTTGATAATATTGTATAACATTGCCGAATTAAACAATCAAGTTTGCTTACCTTTTTGATACACTGCGGGTGAGCTCATCAAAAATGAGAGATTTCTACTATAGCTTATCGAATTAGAGATTTTATTTGACAAGTTATAAAATTTGTGAGGTTCTGATCAGACAAACTCTGACAACATTGTAAAATTATAAACGAAATACCTCATCATAAGCAGAAATTTTGATCATTGAAAGTCTCTTAAGGGTAGAACAACAATTTCAATTAAATAAATTAAAAATTTATGATGCGTCCAACATAAGAAGATGAATTTTTAATAATATCTTCATGCTTGTGGAATTGGGTTTCAGAGCAAACTCTAAGCTCGACTTGAAAGAGTAAGTGAAATAGGCAGGGTATACGGGGACTACTGATAGCCACACCTTCGTAACCGTGGCTATTAATAAAATCAAATATATTTGAATCAATAATATTTTAATCACCCACTAATTAGAATCATGAATCATCATATCATCCAACTAAGTGACAGGCTAGGCGAAAGCGACCAAGATAGTCCGCTAGCATTCGGGTTGTATGACCCTGAGTCGAAAATTTTCTATCGCTTAGCAATTTCGGATTTATGTGCTAATCCTGAAATTTACAACCAGATTAAAGAGCTGTTAGCCGGAGAGTCTCTTGAAAAGTCAGGCTAGTCTGAAGACTCTCAAGGCAGCCAATGATCGATTCATATAATACATTATGTTTGCTTATTTTTTGGGTCGCCCCGATGCTAAAGGAATAAAAATCAAAGAATTTGCAATCTCTGCTGCAAACATGGCAAAGGATGAGAGTTGAGGCCAAATAGTTTCACCCTTAAAGTGAAACCCTAAATTTCTCAACCATATTAGCTTTGGAATTGTGGGGAATGTAAACTTACAAACATTAAATAATAGTAAAACGAATTTATCAGTCTAGAACCTTAATATTAATGTTTAACACCATATGGATTTAGTTATATTTCTGACTTATCCAATTTATTGAACAGCTTCAGCAACAGGCAAGCTAGAAAGTTAAGAAATGAGCATCAAAGCAAGAATTACTTACTGTGAATGGCTTTCTTTGTGAAACTATATAAATTTTCAACGAACTCTTTTTCTTGACAAGTAAAATTATTCGAGACTTTGATATCAGAATATTAATGGCAAATGCGCAAAGTTAAACAACTCAGTAAAAGAAATATAATGACTATTTTGTGAGGGAGAGTTATTCTATGCAGCCAGCAAATTTATGTTCCCTTTTTATTATAATTTTATTTAATTGACTTTTATTAACTCACCAATTATTACTATAGTTGCCAATATCCTGTTGCATGACCATTGGTTCTTCATGGCTTAGACATTAAGCTAAAAATTAGATAGCACGAGCTAATGTTTTAAATGAGACAGAGAAAAATTGAAAATCGTTGTTATATCTGCAAATTTAGAGGATTAAGATAACTACTTGTAAAATTGGTAAATTAATAATCATTATAGAAGGCAACAATAAGAACTTTAACATTTGTCGTAATTGTTATTATTACTTAAGCACATATTAATTAGATAGCGAACTATGAAGAAGTAGAAATAAAATCGACCACCCGAAATACTGGCCGATCAAACATCGGCTCGTGAGAATTTACTCGATAAGCTAAACAAGCTCGGTAGTAATCAAGATGGAGTCAGTATTGAGATGCGTTCTGTTTAATATTAAACAAGCAAGAGCAGAAGCAGTCAATATTCTGATAGTTCTTCACAGCAAAAAACTAAGAAAACAACAAGTAAAATTCAGGTGTTGCGACCTGCACCTATCAGCTATAATATTGACTTTGAATATCCTTCCTCTGAAATCGGTACTGTCAAAATGGGCAAATCTGCAGAAGAAGAAGGTAAGCCCAGTAATTAAAGTACCTATGACATGTGGGATCTAACTTATACTCTTATAACCAGTAAAGTCCCCATCGGTGTCATCACAGTGACTTTCATAATTTTTGTCCTCATTCGATATTACACAGTAGCTTGCTTGATTTACATGGCTGTCAACTCCCACTCTTAAGAATTAATCTGGATTCTTGTTATTGTGATTGATCGATTCCTCTATGCGTTTATGGTGGTCAAGATCTCGCTTGAAACGCCGGAAACACGCACGGAAATTGTGCTTAAAAGTCATTGGAATTCTAAATAATCTTAAATCAGCTAACTTTTCGAAATAGTGGATACAAAAAAGCTATTAATTTCAATACTACGTGGTTTGATCCCAGCTGAGCTTGCATTTGTATATATCCGTGCTCAGCCTCGACGTCGTTTTGAGCTCTACGCAGCCATAAATTATATTAACGCATCGATTGAGGCAATAATTTACTACCCATTTTTCATAGTGTACTGCTCAGTCCTAACAACCGATAACACCTTTGCTTTAAATCAGTACTATAGAGGAGCTACAATCGGGTTCGCAGTAATTGCGGAGTTCATCATGCTTGTTGTCACTCTAATTCTGATTTTTGTTGGCATGAAGAGGAAGTACGGGGCTGTTTTTTACTGTTTTCAAAAATAGGTATGATATTTATAATTTTTCATTTTTCACTCTCATTCCTTTTGTTTTTAAGTCAATATAAACATCAATTTAAGATATATTAACCGTCAATTTTAAAGTTAATTAATTCCTTTAATAATTAAACAACAATGACAAGAAAATAATTAAAACGCAATGTATCAATTTGGAGAGGTATCAAGCCTTATAAATTTTGATAAATTTTGATACCTTCGTACATAGTGGACATCTTTTTTTAATTTTTTTAACACAAACTTAGCATAAACAACAATGACCACAGCCTACTCCGGCGAAGGTAGCTTAATTTTAAAGACAAGCTACACAAATACTTTCAGGTTCACAAATTTTTTAAATTTATTACTTATCACAATCCTGCTCCAATAGCTCAGATTCCGTTATTTGAATGGCCAATTCTGGTATAATTTGTGGTTCGTTCTATTTAAGTTTACTAATTTTCTTTTAGAGTCGACTTCGTAACTTTTTACATTATCTATTTGCAGGAGCTAAGAGCAAAGATTGATCGTAATGTTAAAGAGCCTGATCCAACTCGTTCTCTGACTCCAGAATTCTAGCCATACAAAAATAGATTTAGTAATTTCTTTGATTTTTTTTCATAGCCATTTCAAGTACACTTCTTGCTTAAACAAATCTGTCACAATAAACCAGAAGTCTTCCCAGATCGAGCATGCATTTAAGGTTATTGGGATCTAATTATAATCCAATTTGGAGGTAACCTTCAGCTAAGTCTAGTTCTTCAATGGCCCAATATATCAAACCCTTCAAATAGTAAGCTTCTGAGCTCTAGCAGTCATCACCAGTGTAGGCTCTGACTCTCTCAAACGCTTATCCAAAGTTTTTCTGGTGAAAGAGCTTCCAAATTGGTTCCATCTCCGTTTGGGTACAAATATTTATTAAGATAAATAGCTACAGTAAGCTTATAATGTAAAAAGTTAGAATCCTTATTAAAAATAGCACAGATGTTATAGTTAATTATAAAAAGTATTGCGAAAATACATTTCTTGCAATAAGTCAATTTTTGGCTGCTTACTATTTTCATATTTAACAGTTCAAGTAAATATATTACGGAATTTAATTCAACAACAAACAGAAAAACTATTAAAACATCATGTTGAATAATATTAAACTTAAATATTCAATCAAATTGGTCAAATTAAAAAAATTTATTCATTGAAGATAAGCTAAAGTTCTAATCTTTGAGTGTAAGGCCTCATCATATTTAAAGAACTGCCTTGGATGGATCTATATTGAGGTACAAAACAGCCTGTTTGAATTGTCTTGTGGAAAGTAAAACTGATAATCGTACACATAGTCAGTTTACAAATTCCAAAAACCTTATTCGTAGCCAGTCTCGTGCTCGAATAAGACTTATTTAATCATCTTTTTCAATTTTTGTTCATTGAAGTTCGTTAGTTAAGTAGGTTATTATTAAATATTTCTAAATGATCCTCCTTTTATGTAGAAATTAATGGAACTGACTTCTAATGATTTTCTTCTCTCATTTTTGAGCTTGTAGTTCTCACACAGTTGCACTTTTTCAAAATTTTAATACAACTATTTGCCAAAAAGAATCGAATTTTGCTTAGTCATTTTGTTTCTATTTCTTTGATACTTTAATCTTTAATGATCAACCGATGTCGATAAAGATGTGTACACAAAAGTTGCCCTATTTCGAATCGGCATATAAATTACTTTTGGACATCGGAATATTGTGTGTTTATGGCTAATATTATCCAATGAGCATCGAGGGCATCTAATGAATTACCATTAGTTTTCATCAATAGGGTGCTTATGTAAAATACTGTAGTAGTATTGAGTGTCAATCATGCTCAAACCTAAAACTTATAAGAATTCTTAAATGCTAATTGACCAAATTATACTGTCTTATCGCGTTATCATATCAAAATTTTGTTAAGACAAGAAAGTCAGAAAATTATTACCATTTAATAGTTGATTTTGATTATTGTCTTCAACTATCACATTTTACATTACGTGACCATTTTCGGTTGAACCTCTCTTCTTATAACAAAAGCCTACTTTACCTTTCTCGAGTATAAGAATTTCACTATATGGGTCTAAACTGTCTCCATTATCGTAGAAACTATTTTTGAATTTTTCGGCTAAAATTTATAGAGTTTTTGGCTTCAATCGATTAAAGAACATCATTGATGGAAAAATTCTTCTGTTTGCTTATTTTAAATATTGTCTTCTCAAACTTTAAGGAAGCTATGTAAGTAACTCATCTCTCTCAGCATATTAGAGATTACCATTGTCAAATCTTAGCTATTGAAGATAGTTAGATATTTTTTTCTCAAGCATACGATTTATTTTGATATCTCTTTTTCTATCTTTCTTGATCATTCTTTAAAATACTACAATTTTTCTATTGACGATTTCATCAGCATCTCTGAGCCTTGTGACAATGCTTCCAATAGAAGATATATTGTATCCTAAGACAACACAGCTGAACATTTAAACAAAACTGGTTACAATTTTTTATTTCCAATTGTTTTCGCCTGGCAGTAGATCGCCAAAACCTACAGTCATCATAATGGTAGTGCCCCAATAAAATGCATTGACATATTTAATATGCCATTAAGAGGTATCTATTGAAGCTCGGACCATCCAGTTGTCATCCGGTTAAATAGTAGACATCCATAACAAAATAGCAGCCATGAAATGCGCGAAGAACAAATTAAAGAAGATTATTTTCAGCAAAGATAATAAGAGCGCAGTCCGACGATTATGAATATATGCAGCCTCTGTGCGGATTGTGTCGTTACCAGGGTACACCATAATGAAATTCAGGTAGAAAAACAAAATTGCATCCAAAGCCATACTGTCTACAGCAATTAGACATGTAAATTGAAGAATAATAAGTACAAAGTCGAAAATAAGTCTCCCTGATTCAAGATAAGCTTTGATTATTTCAGAAAGATATTTTTTCTATTATCCTCCACTAAACGTGAGACTGGTCGATTTAATAATGAATCTTGAAGCTGTAACAAATAGGCAGAAGACTTAAATTATTATTACTAATGGATTCCTGCAGTGTAGTTCTGAAAATTCATTTAAAAAGCCCAAAAAACATGTTAATATTAGCAGTAGAGGGAAACAAAGAATGTTAAGCACTTCGAAAATATGCTCAAGCTTCTATGGGTATACAACACCATACATTTGTGATCTTTTGTTCCCTTGCTATTATTTCCAAATTTTCTCCATGATGGGATCATCTGAGTCAATAGTTCTTAACATCTTTTCGGCAAAAACCTCCATAATTTTTCTCGCTTTTGATCCTATGAATGCTCTTTTTAACTTCTATTACCCATTTTTTCTTGTTTTTTTAATCCTTGGGATGTTTTGACCGAAGTCGATATAGTTCTTCACTTACATCAGATGATCACTGAGTTCAAGTGAATCATTGCTAAGGTTATCAGGTCTGACTGTTATCATCCTCCAGTTCTGTAAACTCTTAGTTTCTTATTTGGAATGTATTGTAATTTAAAAAATTAAAAGAAAATTGATTTTATTGGCCTAAATACAAAAACTAAAATAATTTAACTCAAGAAGTACATGAATGATTGAACATCAGAAGGAAATTTATAATTTAAAAACACCCAACTAATTTGATAAAATAATTTATAAATAGGATTAAGAATATTTTTATGTATATTTTCGATCAATGAGGATGTATATAATTATTAAAACAAAAATCATTAAATAATAGAATTTTTGTCCTCAAACTATTTTCGATACTTTCTTATGAACAAT
>APMI01021910.1_pt1 | contig 26733 bp, 23 predicted proteins | sample 667938 | NCBI WGS metagenome assembly APMI01 (sample SAMN01084076, study PRJNA167559) | wastewater metagenome | biome: Wastewater | place: Denmark: Ejby Moelle, Odense | collected 2011-11-28
TTTTTGCTGGGTATGTTCTGGAAGCGTACTACAGGTACTGCTGCAGTGGCAGGTTTGATCACAGGTCTTGTGGTGATCATCTTTTTCAAATTATTCGTGGTGTCTATTTTTGGGCACGAAACATTATTGTACACTGCTTTTAAAAACAATGATGGTAAATATGAGATCCCTTTTCTCATCAACATGGGTTGGTCTTTCGTGATCACCCTGGCCGTAATGATCTCGGTAAGTCTTGCAGGACCAAAAATCAATCCTAAGGCATTTGGCCTGGATAAAGCAATGTTCAAGGTAAGTCCCGGCATCATCGCTATGATAGTGGCAACACTGCTTATTCTAATTGCATTGTACGTTAAGTTCTGGTAATAATTTAAAAACCAAATAAATGCCGCCCATGTTGTCAGCCTGATTTCATGGGCGGTTTTGTTCTCACCAGTAAATTGATCCTGCAGGATTTGTTTTAGGAATGGATAAAAAATTACCTGCATCAGTTGCTGCAAATCCGGCACTTCACATGTAAATAAGTTATTTTTATTAGAACTTGTAAGTCCGGTTCATTTACAAGCGCATCATTTAAACAATCGCCATATGCCACAAGATTCCCTCAATGTCAATAATAAAGCTGTTTCTCAAAATACCTATGATGCGATCGTAGTGGGCAGTGGCATCAGTGGAGGATGGGCTGCCAAAGAATTAACGGAAAAAGGGTTAACGGTGTTGATGCTGGAAAGAGGTGCTCCGCATGAACATGTAAAAGATTACACAACCGCTTCCAAAGATCCCTGGGATTTTGAACATCGTGGCAAAACAACGCAGCAGCAACAGAAAGATTATCCTGTTGTGCATCGTGGCTGGGCGGGACAGGAACAGGTGATGGAGGCCTGGGTAAACGAAAAGGATTGCCCTTATACCGAGGTAAAACCCTTCACCTGGTGGCGGACTTACCGTATGGGGGGCCGCTCTGTTTTATGGGGTCGGCAAAGCTACCGCTGGAGCGACTTCGACTTTGAAGCGAATGCGAAAGACGGGCATGGAGTAGATTGGCCTATACGTTACCGTGATATAGCGCCCTGGTACGACCATGTAGAAAAATTCGCTGGCATCAGCGGTTCAGCAGAAGGCCTGGCGCATTTGCCTGATGGAAAATTTTTGCCACCCATGGATCTCAACATTGTGGAGAAGGATGTGGCAGCAAGGATAAAAGCAACATTTAAACGGCACATGATCATCGGGCGGGTAGCCAATTTAACAGCGCCTGTTGCCGGCAGAACGCAATGCCAGTTCAGGGACCGCTGTTGGGAAGGTTGTCCCTTTGGTGGATACTTCAGTACACAGTCCTCTACCTTGCCGGCGGCAAGGGCAACGGGCAAGATCACCGTGCGTCCTTTTTCAATCGTAACAAAAATTTTATATGATGCCGATACAAAAAAAGCTACCGGTGTAGAGGTGCTCGATGCAGAAACGAATAATACCTATGTGTACAACAGCAAGATCATTTTTTTGAATGCTTCTGCATTGAACAGTGCCTGGATATTAATGAATTCTGCTACCGACATTTGGCCGGAGGGACTGGGCAGCAGCAGTGGCGAATTAGGACACAACATCATGGATCATCATTACAACCTTGGCGCCTCGGGCATCGTGGAAGGTTATGAAGACAAATACAGCTATGGCCGAAGGGCCAACGGATTCTACATCACCAGGTTTGCCAACCTTTATGATGATAAGAGAGATTTTTTACGGGGCTATGGATACCAGGGTACCGCCTCAAGAGAAGGCTGGAGCAGGGAAGTGGCGGAATTGAGCGTGGGGGCAGGTTTTAAAGAAGCACTAACGGAGCCGGGTGCATGGTCGATCGGTGCTACTGGTTTTGGTGAGATATTGCCTTATCATGAAAATAAGATCACGCTGGATAAAATGGTAAAAGATAAATGGGGATTGCCTGTATTGTCGATGGATGCGGAACTCAAAGAGAATGAACACAAAATGCGCAAAGCCATTTTGGAAGACCTGGTGGCCATGCTGGATGCAGCGGGTGTAAAAAAGGTCAGCACTTTTGATACCGGCCATGCGATCGGCCATGGTATTCATGAAATGGGTACGGCCCGAATGGGAAAGGATCCAAAAACTTCAGTGCTCAATGGCAATAACCAGGTATGGGATGCCCTGAATGTATTTGTAACAGATGGTGCCTGCATGACCTCTTCCGCATGTCAGAATCCTTCATTAACTTACATGGCATTAACGGCAAGAGCGGTTGATTTTGCGGTGAGTGAATTGAAGAAAGGGAACTTATAATTGTTATGTTGAATGTTAAATGATGAATTTTGAATTAACCTTATCGGGCAGATTTCTCATTTAGCATTCAAAATTCAACATTTAAAATAATAAAAAAGTGGAAAGAAGAGAACTCATAAAAACAATTGCTGTTTTAACAGGCGCTGCTTTCGTAGGTGGAGGCATACTGAGCGGTTGCAAAACAGAACTGCAGTTAGGCGGCGCTGTATTCAGCAAAGATGATATCCTGTTCCTGGATGAAGTGGCGGAAACCATCATTCCTGCAACCAGTACGCCCGGGGCCAAAGCAGCCAAAGTGGGAGCGTTGATGAAGGTAATGGTAAATGATACTTATTCAGAAAAAGACCAGGTTGTATTTCACAAAGGTATTGTTGCGCTGGACGAAGCCAGTAAAAAAGCCAACGGCAGATCATTTATGGATGCCAGTCCTGCTCAGCGCACTACTTTATTAACTGCACTGGATGCAGAAGCGAAAGCTTATCAAAAAACAAAGAAAGAGGATGAGCCGGCGCATTATTTTACCATGATGAAACAATTAACATTGCTTGGTTATTTCACTTCCAAAGAGGGTGCTACACAAGCACTGCGTTACCTGCCGGTTCCCGGAAAATATATTGGAGACTATCCTTACAAAAAAGGAGACAAGGCCTGGGCTTACTAATCCGGCAGGCATACATGGAAAATATCAGTCACAGGCATATTTGATACAAAGACACCAGCGTCAGTTAGGTGTAGAAAGAGATAAAATAGTACTACAGAACAAAGCCCCGGCCAGCTTATTTTTACCCAACGATAAATGTGTTGCACCGCACCGGTCCCTCACCCGCAAAATGTTGATGGATGGTGTTTAGCAGCATGACTGTGTTTGTGGATCACATGAAATAACACTGGTAATTTTTAGATCATTACTTTTCTCATGCTTTACGTACACAGCCATTTCTGTTCGGGGAGATGGCTTTTTTGTACAGGGCAGTTTAAAATAGCATGCGACAATGAAAACAGCAGCCTTCTTTTTTTTGACAATGCTTCTTATAACAGGTCCTGCGCCGCTACGGGCAAAAACACCGTTTTCAAACAATGAACTCCGGCTTTTTACTGCCGACAATCCTTTGTACCAATATGTAGGCAGGATCGATTTTTCAAATAAAAAATTACCCCGTTACTGGAGTCCCGGCGTGTACATCACTGCCAAATTCAAAGGCAGTGAATGTGACTTGCTGGTAAACGACCAGGAGCTCTGGGGTAAAAATCACAATTATATCGAGATCAGGATCGACGATCAGCAACCGTTTAAAATTCAGACCACGCAAAAGGAAAATGTGATCAGGATAGCGGCTGGTTTAAGTGCCGGTGAACATGTTGTGGTGATCTGTAAAAACACCGAATCGAATATTGGGTACCTCGAATTTGTGGGATTGCGTTGTGAAAAACTGTTGCCGCTACCGCCGAAGCCTGTACGAAAAATTGAGTGTTTCGGCAATTCCATTACCTGCGGCACGGGGGCCGATCAAACGGATATTCCCTGCGGAAAAGGTGTTTGGCAGGACCAGCACAATGCGTACCTGAGCTATGGGCCACTGGTAGCCAGGAGCCTGCATGCCCAATGGGTGCTCAGCGCTGTATCCGGCATAGGGTTAATGCACAGTTGCTGTAACCTCGATGTTGTAATGCCGCAGGTATATGATAAAATAGAAATGCGGGGTGATTCTATTCCCTGGAATTTCAATAATTACCGGCCGGATGTTGTTACGGTTTGTCTTGGCCAGAATGACGGTGTCCAGGATTCAACTGTTTTCTGCAACACTTACATCCATTTTATAAAAGCACTGCGGGGGCATTATCCCCGTGCACAGATCATCCTGCTCACCAGTCCAATGGGCGATGCAACGCTTACTGCAGTGCTGAAACGGTATTTGACCGGCATCAAAAATGAAGTAAGAAAAAAAGATAAAAAAGTGGATGCCTATTTTTATTCGAAACAATATGCTCATGGTTGCGATTATCATCCTGACCTACAAGAGCACCGGCAGATAGCGTTTGAGTTGGGAACATTTATTAAAAAGAAAATGAAATGGTAGCTACGTATATGAAAAAACAATACCGCGGCCTGGCTGCTACTTGCATGCTGCTCCTGCACTTTACGGTGGCTTATCCTCAGCAACCGGTAAAACTGGTTGATGAAAAAGCAACAGCAGAAACAAGGGCCTTGTGTTACCACCTGCAGCAACTTTCTCAGGAGCATATTTTGTTCGGGCACCAGCATGCAACAGAGTATGGACATGGATGGAATGGTGATACGGGCAGGAGTGATGTAAAATCAGTAACCGGTTCTCATCCGGCGGTGATCGGTGTTGATTTTAGTGGATTGTCTGGCAGGCCGGCTGATGAGATCGAAAAGAATAAGCTCTCATTAAAACAACAGATTGAAGCAACTTACAATCGTGGTGCTGTTACCACTGTTTCCTGGCATTTCAACAATCCCATTTTTGGCGATGGCTTTTACTGGAAAGATTCGGTTTCCGGGTTAACAGTACAACAGTTGATACCTGGAGGAACTCATAACGAACAGTATAAAGAGATACTTAAAAATATTGCTGCAGTGGCAAATTCAGTTAAGGGAAAAAAAGGCGAAGCGGTGCCGCTGATCTTTCGGCCTTTTCATGAATTTGATGGCGATTGGTTCTGGTGGGGCAAAAGTCACTGCACGGTGGCAGAATTTAAATCGCTCTGGAAATTCACCGTAAGTTATTTGAGAGACAGCCTGGGTGTACACAATTTTATTTATGCCTTTTCGCCAGATAACAGGTTTGATACGGAAGCAGTTTACCTGGAACGTTATCCCGGTGATGAATGGGTAGATATGCTGGGGATTGATGATTATGGAGATTGGGGAAGAGATGGGAAATATGATGTGGCTGAAGGAATAAAGAAACTGCAAATTGTTTCTGATTACGCCGCCAAAGCCAATAAGCTGGCAGCTTTTACAGAAACAGGATTGGAATCAATACCCAATACAAGCTGGTGGACAGAAACTTTATTAAAAGGATTGAAACAAGCCCGGGTGAAAATGTGCTATGTGTTGGTATGGCGCAATGACGCCGGCAGTGCCACGCATTTTTATGCGCCCTTCCCCGGCCACAGCAGTGTGCCTGATTTTCTGAATTTTTATAATGATCCATATACATGGTTTGAGAAAGATCTTCCCGATATGTATGAACAAGGTGGTCGACCTTGAGCATGAATTTTAAAGAATAATAAACTTTAAGGTCGACCACCTTTTAGACAAATAAAAAATAAACAATGAAATTGATTCTAGTTCTCTTCGCAGCATTCGGCATCTCTTGCAGTAATGCGCAACCAGTAAAGGTTCACGGCCAGCTAAAAGTAGTTGGCACACAGTTAACCGATGAGCACGGCAAGCCGGTGGTGCTGAACGGGATGAGTTTTGGCTGGAGTTGTTTTCATCCCCGGTTCTATACCGCAGGCGCAGTGAACACCCTGGCGAAAGACTGGAATTGCAACGTCGTAAGGGCGGCATTGGGAGTGGAACCGGAGAATGGTTACCTGCGGGATTCTGCAAGCTCAATGAAATTAATTACCACTGTTGTTGATGCAGCGATCAAAGAAGGCATCTATGTGATCATCGACTGGCATTCTCATAATATCAGGCTCAACGAAGCCCGTGCTTTTTTTAAAACCATGGCTGCTAAATACCACGGCTACCCCAATATCATTTATGAATTGTTCAATGAGCCGGACGAAGAAAGCTGGCCGGAAGTAAAAGCTTATTCCATTGACCTTATCAGCACCATTCGTGCAATTGATCCCAATAATGTGATATTGGTTGGATCTCCACGCTGGGACCAGGACGTACAACTGCCGGCTGCTGACCCTATCAAAGGCTATAATAATTTGATGTATACCATGCATTTTTATGCCGGCACACATAAGCAGTGGTTACGAGACAGAACGGACGAGGCGATCGCCAAAGGGCTGCCCATTTTCGTTTCTGAATCAGCCGGCATGGACGCCAGCGGTGATGCAAAGATCGATGATGAGGAATGGGCTAAATACATTGCCTGGATGGAAGCAAAAAAACTAAGCTGGATCACCTGGTCTGTTTCTGATAAAGATGAGACCTGTTCTGTACTAAAAAAATCTGCTTCCAGTGATGGCGGCTGGACTGATAAAGACCTGAAGGAATCCGGACTGAAAGTAAAAGCTGTATTGCAAAAGAAAGATAACCATTGATTGAAAAAAAATAGTTGGAATGAAAATATTGAACGCCACGATTGCTTTCTGCCTGCTGAATATCTCATCATTCGCCCAGCAAAAAATATTTGACATCAGCAGCTACGGTGCAACAGGCGATGGTAAAACAGTTTCCACAAAGCAGGTACAATTGGCCATTGACGCCTGCAATGCAGCAGGTGGCGGAGAAGTGCTGATCCCAAGTGGCACATTCGTTATTGGTACGGTACACCTCAAAACCAATGTGCATTTATACCTTGGCGCAGGTGCTGTTTTAAAAGGCAGCGCCAACCTGGACGATTATGAAATGTATATTCCCGACAAGCCATTTAATCCTGTACATAAAGGAATGTTGTTCACAGAAGATGCAGAGAATGTAACGATATCAGGTGAAGGACACATTGACGGTAATGGAGATGTGTTTTTTGATCTAACCGCTGCCAAAAAGATCGATGCGGAAGGCACGAAACTTACCCGGCAGAAAGATAATTTTCGCCATGTGGATACCGGTATTGGTGATGGCCCGGTTGTTCCTAAAGACAGGCCCTACCAGGTGTTTGTTTTCAGCAATTGCAAGAGGGTAACGGTAAAGGATATCTTTATCACCAAAGCGCCTTTCTGGTGTATGCACTTCGCCGATTGTGATGCGGTGAAAGTTGATGGCATTCGTTTATGGAACAGCCTGCTGGCGCCGAATGCAGATGGGATTGATGTAACAAGCTGTACCAATGTGATCATCAGCAATTGCGATATCCGGGCCGGCGACGATGCCATTGCCATCACGGGCTACGATCATCATTTTGAAATTCCGGGCTACCGGAAACTGCGGCATGTTTCAGAGAACATCATTGTTACCGGTTGCAACCTGCAATCAGCCTCCAGCGCCATCCGTATTGGCTGGCAGGATCAGAACTCCGTCCGCAATATGCAGTTCAGCAATATCAATATCACCAATTCCACAAGGGGCGTTGGCATTTTTGTGAGGGATGAAGGATCCATAGAAAATATAAATTTTAGCAACCTGTACATTGAAACCAAACTGCGAACCGGCGACTGGTGGGGCAATGGCGAACCCATTCATATTTCTTCAGTAAGAGGTAAAGAAAATGTAAAAATGGGCAGGATCAAAAATGTTCATTTCAATAATATCATTTGCAAAGGAGAAAATGGAATGCTGTTATATGGTTCTGAAGAGAGCGTGATACAGGATGTGAGTTTTGATAATGTGAGCTTTGAAATTACCTACAGCAAACTCAGTGATGTGGCCGGTGGCAATATTGATCTGCGTGGCGCTTTGTACCCGGCCGATCAGCTTTTTCAACGTGATATCCCGGGCTTGCTGATACGGTATGCCAATAATGTCAGCGTCAATCGTTTCAAGTTGACCTGGGCGGGAACAAGAATGTCGTACTTTACGCATGGTATTGAAGCCAATCATTTCAAAGGGCTTAGCATTGCCAATTTTACCGGCACGGCATCACCCGCTAATAAAAAAGCAGCCCGCATTTATGTAGACAGTTTAAAAGGATTTACAACTGACGATCGGGCAGGAGTGGTAGTTGGCAAATAACCTTACACATCATTTAATACAAAATGAAAATTAAAAATGCGTTTCTTATACTTTGCCTGTATTACGTACAGTTTGCAGAAGCGCAACCCGGGTTTGTAAAAGTAAAAGATCAGCAGTTTATGCTGAACGGTAAACCTTACTATTATATCGGAACCAATTATTGGTATGGCGGTTTCCTGGCGATGGTTAAAGATGAGGTACATGGCAAGCAACGGTTGTTAAAGGAATTGGATTTTCTGCATGCCAACGGTGTTGATAATTTGCGTGTGCTCGCCGGCGTTGAAGGTGCCGGTAAAGTGAATGGTGTAAGCAGGGTAGCACCATCGCTTCAACCAACGCAGGGTGCGTTTGATACGTCCCTGCTGTACGGCCTTGATTTTTTACTGGCGGAAATGGGTAAACGAAAAATGAAAGCCGTTATTTACCTGAGCAATAACTGGGAATGGTCCGGCGGTTTTTTACAATACCTCAACTGGAATGGCCTGCTGCCGGATAGTATCATGCGAAGGAAATTATCCTGGGATGAGAACAGGGATATTGTTAGCCAGTTCTACCGTTGCGAACCCTGCAAAGCAGCTTACTATCAACAGGTAAAGCTGATCGTTCAAAGAACCAACAGCATCACAAAGAAACCATACATCAATGACGCTGCGATCATGGCCTGGGAACTGGCCAATGAACCAAGACCGATGCGGATGGCGGCAGTGCCTGCATGGAAAAAATGGATCGATGAAGTCTCGACTTATATTCGTTCCGTTGATAAAAATCATTTGATCACTACCGGCAATGAGGGTTCGCAGGGCAGTGAAAATATAGAGACATTCGAAGCAGCACACCAGGCAAAATACATCGACTACCTCGCCATTCATATCTGGCCAAAGAATTGGGGTTGGTTTAAAGATACCTGCATAGCAAAAAATTTCGATAACCTGCTAAAGAATACGACCGATTACATCAACCGGCATGCAGCAGTTGCCAGGCGTTTGCAAAAGCCGTTGGTGATAGAAGAGTTCGGCTTGCCGAGAGACCAGCATTCTTTTGATCCGGCATCTGCCACTTCATTGCGAAACAATTATTACCGTTCCATTTTTTCGATCTGGAAACAAAGCCGGTTAACCAACGGGGTGATTGCGGGATGCAATTTCTGGGGATATTCCGGTATCGGCAAAGCAAACCCCGCCGGTGATTACTGGTGGACGGAAGGAGATGATTACATGACAGATCCGCCGCCGGAGGAACAGGGGCTGAACAGTGTATTTGATACGGATAAAATTACCTGGAACATGATCTTGTCATTTACGCAGAAAGGTAAATAGTATGGCTGCTCAATAGTGAAATACCGTACAGGAGTGGCCCGTAACGGGTAGGGATAAACGATGTCGCAATCGCTGATAAAAGTATCCTGTGCCGGGCTCGAAAAATAATTACGATCGAACATAAATTATCTCATCATGAAAAAAATATATTGCCTCGCCATTGTTTTTTTGCTAACCCTTCAAATGAATGCACAGAAATTTCCGGGGCTGGCGTTAACGCCGCCGATGGGATGGAATAGCTGGAATACTTTTCAAACCAACATCAGCGAACAACTGGTAAAAGAAATTGCCGATTCAATGGTTAGCTCCGGAATGAAAGCTGCCGGCTACGAATACATTGTACTGGATGATGGCTGGATGGCGATGGAAAGAAACAAACAGGGCGACCTGGTGCCCGATCCCGTAAAATTTCCACATGGTATAAAGGCCGTAGCAGACTACATCCATTCCAAAGGATTGAAATTTGGTTTATACAATTGTGCAGGCACAAAAACCTGCGCTGGCTATCCGGGTACAAGAGGCTATGAATACCAGGATGCAGGATTTTACGCTGCTGTTGAAACCGATTATTTAAAGTTTGACTGGTGCAGTTCGGATGGCATCAATGCCAGAGAAGCCTACAATACCATGAGCAAGGCTTTGTCGCTTGCCGGCCGGCCAATCGTGTTTAGCCTCTGCGAATGGGGCAATAACCAGCCCTGGGAATGGGCAGCGGAAACAGGCCATTTATGGAGAACCACCGGCGATATTTTCAGTTGCTTTGATTGTGTAAAGAACAATGGCACCTGGAATGCATGGGGCGTGGTGCAGATCATGGACAAGCAAAAAGGACTGCGTAAGTTCGCTGGTCCCGGCCATTGGAATGACCCGGATATGCTGGAAGTTGGCAATGGATTAACCGATGCGGAAAACCGCTCACATTTTTCTGCCTGGGCCATGCTGGCTGCTCCCTTGATCGCCGGCAATGATATCCGTAAAATGACGCCGGCAACAAGATCGGTACTTACAAATAAAGATATTATTGCGATCAACCAGGACAAAGCAGGCATGCAGGGCTTCGTTTATTCCTTTACAGACAGTATTGAAACCTGGGTGAAACCTTTAAGCGATCATGAACTCGCTGTTTGTTTTTTAAACCGCTCGGTGAAAACAGTTGCTGTTTCATTTGACTGGAAAAAGCAGGTAATAACAGATTCTGTGTTCAATCTGAAATTTGACTTTGCAAATGATCGATATGCGATAAAGAGTTTATGGCTGAACAAAGAACAGGGCAACACGGATAAAACATACACGACCAGTTTAGGGCCGCATGATATTGTTGTATTGCGGTTGAGGCCGATAAGAAAATGATCGTGTTATTGGTCAATAGAAGTTGAAGGCGATTGACGGCCTTCTGTCTTTCATTCACCAAGGTTTTTAATTCAGCGTTTTCAATACATCCCAAATAAGGTCGGCTGCAAACTGGTTGCCTTTTTCGTTGAAGTGAATGCCATCCCTTGTCAATATATTTTTATCCAGGTCAGAAGGGTTATTGGTAAGGTAATAATTCTTGCAGGCCGTCCTGATGTCTACCAGCGGTAATTTCAATTCCGCTGCGATCTTCCGGATAATATCCGCATAGGCATCCAGCTCTTTATCGTCGTTGTTGGCATTGTTTTTTTTCTCGCCGATAACGGCCATGGTACAGAGTACCGGTTTGATGTTTTGCTGTTGTAATTTTTTAATGATGGCCCTGTAAAAACGTTCGTATTTTTCTATATCAGTGCCGGTATGCATGCCGCTTTTATGGCCCACATCGTTCACCCCCTCAAAGATCACTACGATATCCGGGTGCTGACTTAATACATCATCTTCAATGCGCAGGTACAGGTCGTACACCTTATCATAGCCAACGCCGGCCGCCTTTAGTTCGTAACCGGTGATGCCTTTTTGTTTCAGGCTGTCTGCCATTCTCACCACATAGCCACCCGGTTGCCCGCCTGCCGCTGTGATAGAATCGCCAAAAAAGATCACTTTCCGGTTTTTTTGCTGGTAAAAGGAAAGCAGTATCACGGATGACAGGATAAGAGCAATGGTGCAGATCTTTTTCATTAAAATATTTTTATACGTTAAATAAATGTTCTCGTTCCTGAAAAATTTTCACGGAACTCTTTCGGTGTGCAACCCTTTTTCTTTTTGAAAAGCCGGTTAAAATTGGAGATGTTATTAAAACCGCAACTGTACGAAACCTCGGCAACTGAATTGGTAGTGTCGATCAATATCCTGCTGGCATGGCCTAACCTGATCTCATTCAGGCTGTCGATAAAAGAAATACCTGTACGTTTTTTTATAAAGCGGCTGAAAGAAACCTCCGTCATGTTTACCAGCTTTGCCATGTCGCCAAGCGATATCTGCTTGTCATAATTTTTATTCATGTATTCAAAGGCCTTTTCAATGCGCCTGCTGTTGTAGCTAAACTGTACTTCGCTGTTAAAACTCGATTCAGAGAGGGTCCTGATATTTCTGCTGGTAGAAAGATCGTGCAGGATATTGATGAGTGCCATTACGGAATCAAAGCCGGTCTTTTGATGCAGGGTAGTAATCCGGGGGTAGATACTTTCGATGGTTTCTTTTGAAAAAAGAATGCCCCGTCCGGAAATTTCAAACATTTTACGGATAAAACTTAATTGATTCCTGAGCAAAAATTTTTCATCAAACAGGTCTTTATGAAACTGGATCGTAACCTCCTTGATTTCTGCGCTTCTGCAATTGTGCGTAAACCACGCATGTGATAAACTTGGGCCAATCAGTACCAGCTCAAGATCATCAATTTCATCTACATGATCACCCACGATCCGTTTGGCGCCCTTCGCATTAATGATGAGATTTAACTCGTATTCATCATGGTAATGGAGTGGAAAATTGAAAGCTGTTTTCACCCTGGAAAAAATAGTAAAGCAATCGTTTTGCGTTAAGGGAGTAATTTCCCTCATGATATTTTTATTCATAGTGCAAGCCGTATAAAATTAGTTCAGTTGCATTTAAAACCACCAATTTGATCAGATAGTATCAATCCAGGACTTCAATGGTTTCGATATGTACAGCAGATTTTATACTGCAAAATAGCGTCTTATAACGAAACAACATAATTGTCTATTCGAATAAATCAACAATAGGATAATAAAGTATTAGTATTGGGGAAATTGATAGTGTTATTTTTGTTAACTAAATCTTTCAACAATTGGTAGCGCTTACGATTGCTTTTTTCAGCCCTAAAAAGTATGGAATAATTTTATTTACCTGCCTGGCACTTTTCAATGCAGCAGTCGCTCAGCCCATTGATAAAAATGCTACCGGCAGCACAAAGGCATTGTACAGCAATTTAAAGGCGATATTGAAAAAGGGCATCCTTTTCGGACACCAGGACGATATGGCTTACGGTGTGCAATGGAAGTACCAACCAGGCAGGAGTGATGTAAAGGATGTTACCGGTCAGTATCCCGCTGTATTTGGTTGGGAGTTGGGCGGACTGGAAAATGATTTGCCGGTAAATTTAGACAGCGTGCCGTTTGATAAAATGAAAACGTATATCCGAAAGGGTTATGAAGCAGGAGCTGTGATCACCATCAGTTGGCATTTGAACAATCCGCTTACCGGAAAGTCGGCCTGGGATCCTGCCCCGGCAAATACCATCCCTTCCATTTTGCCCGGCGGAGAAAAGAATGAGCTCTATAAAACATGGTTGGATAAACTGGCTGCTTTTTTTAAAAGCCTGAAGGCCCAAAATGGGACATACGTTCCTGTTATCTTCCGTCCTTTTCATGAATTGAATGGCAGCTGGTTTTGGTGGGGAGGAAAAAATTGCACGCCTCAGCAACTAATGGAACTGTGGAAATACACCGTTGGCTATTTGAGAGACACCAAACAGGTACACCAGCTTTTATACGCTTTCAATACTGACCGTTTTGCAACAGCAGCCGAATACCTCGAAAGATATCCCGGCAAAGAATGGGTGGATATACTGGGCTTTGATATTTACCAGAAAGGCGACATACTGCCCAATGATCAATTCATTGCGGAATTGGACAGGAGTTTAGCCCTGCTGGAAAAGATTGCAGGGGAGGAGAAGAAGATTCCTGCACTCACTGAATTTGGTTATAACAGCCTGCCGGATACAGCCTGGTGGACAACCGTTTTTTACAAAGCCATTCATAAACATTCCATTGCTTATGCACTGGCCTGGCGCAATGCAGGGCCAAAAGCAGGCGGTGAAATCGAATATTATGTACCGTACAGGAGCCAGCAGTCCGCCGCTGATTTTTTACAATTCAGCAGGAAGAAAAAAATATTTTTTCAACAGCAGGCTAAACGGTTGAAATTATACCAGTAACCGGGTCAAATAAAAAAAGGATATACCCTGATAAAAAAAGCGCTTTCAAAAAATGAGACTACAGCTGATTGATATACTGATACTGGTTGCTTACCTCGCTACCATGATACTGATCGGTTTCTGGATGCGCAAAAAAGCAAAGCAGAACAAAGAGAGTTACCTGATGGGAGGTAAATCATTGCCATGGTATATGCTGGGGTTAAGCGATGCCAGCGATATGTTCGATATCAGCGGCACCATGTGGATGGTGGCACTTTGTTTTGTGTATGGATTAAAAAGTATCTGGATACCCTGGTTATGGCCGGTGTTCAACCAGGTTTTTATGATGATGTTTTTGAGTAAATGGCTGCGGCGCAGCAATGCCAATACCGGCGCCGAATGGCTGCAGACAAGATTTGGTTTAACTGGCAGGGGAGTAACGGGATCGCATATAGTAGTAATTGCATTTGCGCTCATTGGTTGTCTTGGTTTTTTGGCCTATGGTTTTGTCGGGCTCGGAAAGTTCATGGAAATATTCATTCCCTGGGATGCGATCAAAGGATATATTCCGTTTGATGTGTCTCCGAAATATGTACCTCATTTTTACGGCATCGTGTTTACACTCTTTGCCATGTTCTATTCCATATTGGGTGGTATGCACAGTATCGTATTGGGCGATGTGATCAAGTATCTCATCATGACCATTGGCTGTATCTCCATCGCTGTGATCGCCATGCAGCATTTGAATGGCCAGCCACTGCTGGTTCCCGAAGGCTGGAGCAATCCTTTCTTTGGATGGAAACTCGATCTTGACTGGAGTAAGATCGCTGCGGATGCCAATAAAAAGATCGCCAGCGATGGCTTTGGATTGTTTGGTGCATTTTTTATGATGATGCTGCTCAAAGGCGTGTTCGCTTCACTGGCCGGGCCGGCGCCGAATTATGATATGCAAAAAGTACTCAGTACACGCAGCCCAAAAGATGCCAGTAAAATGACCGGTTTTGTAAGCATCATCCTGTTGCCGATCCGCTATTCAATGATCACAGGGCTCACGGTGCTTGCCTTGCTCTACTATAACCAACTGTACCTGAAAGGGCCTGATGGTATTACCGATTTTGAAAGGATATTGCCGGCTGCGATCAATAATTTTTTACCCGTTGGCGTATTGGGAATAGTGCTAACAGGTTTGCTGGGCGCATTCATGGGCACATTCAGTGGTACGCTCAATGCGGCACAGGCTTACATCACCAACGATATTTACCTGCGGTACATTAACCCGGCGGCCAGCAATAAAAAGATCATTTCTGTCAATTACATTGTTGGAATACTCGTAGTGATACTCGGTGTATTCTTTGGATTTTTAGCCAACAATGTGAATGAGATATTGCAATGGATCGTAGGCGGATTGTACGGTGGTTATGTTGCCGCCAACTGTTTAAAGTGGTACTGGTGGCGATTCAATGCCAATGGCTTTTTCTGGGGAATGGCCGTGGGTATACTGGCCGCCCTGGCCATGCCATATGTTACTACTGGTTTGCCTTTGTACTGGTGGCCTTTGTTGTTTGTGCTGTCGCTGGCCGGATGCATCATTGGCACCTATGCAGCGCCTCCAACGGAAGAAGCAGTGCTGATCTCATTTTATAAAACAGTACGGCCCTGGGGATTCTGGAAACCCATTCACCAAAAAGTGGTAGCAGAAGATGCAGGCTTTGAAGCAAATAAAAATTTCAAATTGGATATGTTCAATGTAGCAGTCGGCATTGTAGGTCAACTTTGTTTTACTTTATTGCCAATGTATTTTATACTCGGCATGCACCTGCCACTGTTTATAGATATTGCTGCCATTGCAGTGATCGTATTGATACTTAAAAAAACCTGGTGGAATAAACTGGAGAATTAAAATTTGTTGTATGCAAAACAGTTTTCAAAAAAGATTGCAGTTATTAAAGGAACGCCAGCACAGGCTGCTGGTGCAGCCCAATGAACCTGCTGCCGAAACAAACGGTATCTACGTGCGCTATAAGAACCCGGTGCTAACGGCATCGCATGCCCCTTTAGCCTGGCGGTACGATTTTAATGAGGCTACCAATCCCTTCCTGATGGAACGTTTTGGCATTAATGCAACGTTGAATGCCGGCGCCATGAAGTACAAGGGGAAATATATTTTGGTGGCAAGAGTAGAGGGGCTGGACAGGAAAAGTTTTTTTGCAGTAGCAGAAAGCGATAATGGCATTGATAATTTTACCTTTTGGGATCGCCCTATAGTAATGCCGGAAACAACAGTACCTGATACCAATATCTACGATATGCGGCTGGTTCAACATGAAGATGGCTGGATATACGGTTTGTTTTGTACGGAAAGAAAAGATCCCGCTGCCCAACCCGGCGACGAATCTTCTGCCATTGCCCAGTGCGGCATTGCACGTACAAAAAACCTGGTTGACTGGGAAAGACTGGCAGATCTTAAAACCCCTTCGGCACAACAGCGGAATGTAGTGCTGCATCCTGAGTTTGTAGATGGGCAATATGCATTTTATACAAGGCCGCAGGATAGTTTTATAGAAGCCGGTAAAGGTGGAGGCATTGGTTTCGGCCTGGCAAAGGACATTACGAATGCGGTAGTGGAAAAAGAAGCAGTGATTGAACCACGGATCTATCATACCATTTCTGAAATGAAAAATGGCCAGGGGCCGGCGCCACTAAAAACCATCCATGGTTGGCTGCACCTTGCACATGGTGTACGCAATACTGCAGCGGGCTTGCGTTATGTATTGTATATGTTCATGACAGACCTGGCAGATATCACAAAAGTTACTTACAAACCCGGCGGTTACTTTATTGCACCGGAAGGTGCGGAAAGAGTGGGGGATGTATCCAACGTGGTGTTCAGCAATGGATGGATCGCTGATGAAGACGGTACCGTATTTATTTATTATGCTTCCTCCGATACAAGAATGCATGTGGCCATATCATCTATTGACCGGCTGGTAGATTATGTGATGAACACACCGGAAGATGGGCTAACATCTGCTGCTTCCGTGCAAACCATCAATGCGATCATCGAGAACAACAAGCGGGCAATGAATCCCACCCGGGAGGCAGCATTGTAACTGCATCCTTAATTTTGCGATCACAATGACAATGCAGCGGCAATTAATCGAACAATACAGCGGCGAACTGCGGCAACAACTGGATGCCATCCTTTCTTACTGGATCAGCAATACCTGCGATAGGGTTAACGGCGGATTTATTGGCCGTATTGATGAAAGCAATATTCCTTATCCCGATGCGCCAAAGGGATCAGTACTCAACAGCAGGATACTATGGGCGTTTTCTTCCGCCTTTGATCTTACCAACAATAACGGCTACCTGCAAATGGCAGGGCGTGCCTATTCATACCTTTCCGATAAATTCCTCGACCCGGTTTACGGCGGCGTATATTGGTCGCTGAATGCTGCCGGCGAACCCTTGGATACCAAAAAGCAGGTGTATGCATTGGCCTTTGCTATCTATGGATGCAGCGCTTATTTCGCAGCAAGTGGCGACGCGGCCGCAAAAGCAACGGCCATCGAATTATATCATACAATAGAACAATATAGTTTTGATCGGGCCTGTACCGGCTATCTTGATGCGTTTGCCAGGGACTGGTCTGCAATGGACGATATCCGCCTCAGTGCAAAAGACGCCAATGAGAAAAAGACCATGAATACGCACCTGCATGTGCTGGAAGCCTACACCCGGTTGTTCAGGGTATGGCCCAACGCTGCAGTGAAGAAGAGTATCGTATTACTGCTGAAAAATTTTACAGACCACCTCATTGATCCCGCCAGCCATCACCTTATTTTATTTTTTGATGAACAATGGAACGCAAAGTCGGATACAATTTCCTACGGTCACGATATTGAAGCAGCCTGGTTGTTGCTGGAAGCTGCAGAAGTGATAGCCGATGAAACATGGATCAATGCAATCAAAAAGATCGCTTTACAAATTACCAGCGCTGCAGCAGAAGGCCTGTCTGCAAATAATGGGTTAGAATATGAATATGAACCGGGCAGCGGTCACCACAACAGGCAAAAGCATTCCTGGGTACAGGCCGAAGCAATGATCGGTTTCTTTAATGCCTGGCAGATAAGCAATAAAGAACAATACCTGCAGCAGTCGATCAATGCATGGCAATATGTAAAGGAATCAATCCTTGATCAACAATATGGCGAATGGTATTGGGGCAGAAACGAAGATGGATCTGTGATGCAGGGCCAGGATAAAGTGGGTATCTGGAAATGTCCCTATCACAACAGCAGGGCCTGTATCGAGATCATCCGGCGCAGCAGCCGGTAAATTTATAAGAAGCTTCCATTTTGATAATAATGCTGTTTAACCTGCTCCGGGAATAATTATCCGGAACGAATAAAATGCTACCTTTCCACAGCAGTATGCTGACGTAAATCATACAACGCATTGGCGCCAACAATAAAAAAAGTAAGGAACTTGCCGGCGATTTACGATTGCTGCTTCTTAAACTGTAAAAACAGTATTCTTTTCAATAAAATCAATCAAATGAAAAAGTATTTTCTTGTAATTACTGCCCTTGTTTCGGGAGTAGTGGTGCTGGCGCAAACTCCTGCAGAAAAACAGCGGGCGGCTGCATTGATAAAACAAATGACGCTTGAAGAAAAAGTTGGACAGATGACGCAGGTAACCTTTGCCGTTATTGCACAGGGCGGCTGGGCTAACCAGGATGGTGCCATTGATCCTGTAGCGTTGAAAAACGCCGTGACAGGGCATCATGTAGGATCGATGCTCAATACCTCTGCACATGCTTTGTCTGTAGCTACCTGGAATGGTATCATCAAACAGATACAGGATGAAGTAAAGAATGAACGCCTGAAAGTGCCGGTTATTTACGGTCTGGATGGTATTCACGGGCAAACCTATACGCTCGACGCAACACTGTTTCCACAAAATATAGGTATGGCTGCCACCAGGAATCCATCGTTGGTACAGGCGATCACCAAAGTAGCCGCAAAAGAATTAAGGGCGTCGGGTGTGCGCTGGAACTTTGCGCCGGTGCTGGATATCGGCCGCCAACCTCTTTGGTCACGTTTTCCTGAAACCTATGGCGAAGATGTGTACATCGGGAAAACCCTGGGTGCCGCTGCCATCAGGGCTTACGAAGAAGATGGCCTGAAAAATCCAACGGCCGTTGCCAGTTGTATGAAACACTACCTGGCATATTCCGCTTCAAGAACAGGTAAGGACAGAACGCCGATCTACATGCCCGAAATAGAAATGAGGGAATATTATTTACCGCAGTTCCGGGAAGCAGTGAAAGCCGGTTCTTCTACAATTATGATCAATTCCAGTGAGATCAACGGTGAACCGGTTCACGCCAGTAAATATTTATTAACGACCGTGTTGAGAAAAGAATTGGGCTTTGAAGGACTGATCGTAACCGACTGGGAAGATATCAAAAGATTGCACGAACGTCATAATGTAGCAGCAACTCCAAGAGCCGCTGTTGCAATGGCCGTTAATGCCGGCATTGATATGAGCATGGTGCCGGGCGATTATTCTTTTTATGACCTGCTGATAGAAGCAGTGAAAAAAGGTGAAGTGCCCATGAGCAGAATTAATGATGCCGTAAACAGGATATTGTTACTGAAATTCAAACTGGGTTTATTCGATAATCCTTATGCAGAACCTGCCGCTGTTGCAAATTTCGGCAAGCCTGAATATCAAACACTGGCACTGGATGCTGCCCATGAAGCAATGACGCTGCTGAAGAACAGGGATAATATACTGCCATTGTCCAAAACGGCCAAAGTATTGGTGGCTGGTCCATCGGCACAAAGCATCAGTGCGTTGAATGGTTGCTGGAGTTATACCTGGCAGGGAAAAGAAGAACAATGGTATCCTGCAGACAGCAGAACAATTTTGCAGGCGATCATTGATAAATTAGGCGCTGCCAATGTGAGCACCAGTACGGGTAAAGGTTTTGACGATCCAAAAAATTATGACGCCGCCGCACTTACCACCGCCGCTGCCAATGCGGATGTGATCCTGTTGTGCATTGGCGAAAATGCGTATGCAGAAAGCCCGGGTAATACCAGGGACCTTGCCCTGCCTGATGAACAGGTGGCACTGGTGAAAGCGGCTGCTGCTACCGGCAAGCCCGTTGTACTGGTATTGACAGAAGGCAGACCAAGATTCATTACCAATATTGAGCCCCTGTCAAAAGGTATACTGATGGCCTACTGGAGCGGTAAAAAAACTGCAGAAGCCGTCGCAGATGTATTGTTCGGCGATTATAATCCTTCCGGGATATTGCCCTTCAGCTACCCAAAGAGCATGGGCGAAATCGTATTGTACGACCGCAAGCCGACAGAAGAAGTGAGAGAAGTATTCAACGACAATATCAACTCTGGTTACGAACCTTTGTATGCGTTTGGACATGGGCTTAGTTACACGAACTTTGAATACAGCGATCTGCAGTTGAGCAGCGCTACACTTACAGCGGGTGCCAAACTAACGGTGAGCATTACAGTAAAAAATACCGGCAAGGTTGATGGTAAACATACAGTGGAATTGTACAGCCGGGATCTTTATGCCAGCATTACACCCAGCATGAGGCGCCTGCGGTCTTTCCAAAAGATCAGTTTGAAAGCGGGCGAATCACAAAGGGTAAGTTTTACCATCGATAAAAGCGACCTGGCGTTTGTAAATGCACAGTTGAAAACCGTTACCGAGCCCGGCGATTTTGAAATAATGATCGGCGATAAAAAAGCGAAATTTGTTTACCAGTAATATTGGGTAACGATTGTCAACTAACATTGCGGCTGTATCAAAAGTCCTGTTGATCCTTATATTGAATTTGTCGAAATACAGGGATCAATAACCACCAGGTCTGTAAACATTGATAAACTCAATGTGGCAGATTTGCCGGGCTTTTGGTACAGCCTTTTTATTTATTGAAAGACTAATCCTTATTTTTATGATCTATAAAAAAATAATGATGCAGCCAGTAAATAAATTGCTCCTGTGCCTCCTTTTCACAATGATTCACCTGCACATGGCTGCACAACAGCAAATATCACTCTGGCCAAACGGAGCGCCTGGTTTTGAGAACCGTAAAGGCGAGCCCGAACAGGCAAAGGACTGGTGGGTAAAAAATATTCACAATCCATCCATAACGGTTTACCTTCCTGCAGCAAACAAAGCAAATGGAACCGCAGTGCTGGTTTGTCCTGGTGGCGGGCACAAAGCCCTTGTATACAATTCCGAGGGCAGAGATGCCGCCCTGTTTTTAAACAGCCTGGGCATTACCGCTTTTGTATTAAAGTATCGTTTGTTCAGGGAAGACAATTCTCCGTACACACTCGATAAAGAAGTGAAGATGGATGCCTATCGTGCCATGCGTTTGATCAGGAGCAGGGCAGGTACCTGGGGTATTGATACTGCAAAGCTTGGAATGATGGGTTTTTCCGCCGGAGGTGAAGTGGTATCTTTGATAGCCTATCAAAACGGCGATGGGGATAACAGTGCAATTGATTCGGTGGATCGTTTTAACGGAAGGCCTAATTTCCAGGTGTTGATCTACCCCGGTCCACTGGGTATTCCGGCAGCAGTGACTGCAACGGCACCACCGGCATTTTTGCTGGCTGCCAATAATGATGATTGCTGTTCAGAACCTGTTATGCAACTGGCAGCGGCTTATCGTAAAGCGAAAGCTTCGGTTGAATTACATTTGTATTCGGTAGATAAACATGCTTTCAATATGGGATACCGTTCACCCTTTGTTTCAATAAAAGGCTGGCCGCAACGCCTGGCTGATTGGTTGACGGACAATGGTTACAGTAAATAAAATTTTCTACAATAAAAAACAGGTATGAGAACAAGACGTGATTTTTTAAAACACACCGGCATTTTTGCTGCAGGCTCCATGCTGATGCCATCCATTGGAAAGGCAGCTTTAACTGGAACTGTTACCAATGCAGGACTGCAGTTATATACATTCAGGAACGAAATGCTGAATGATGCAAAAAATACCTTGAAACTGATCGCAGAACTGGGGATCAAACAGGTAGAGTCTGCAGGTAGTGATAAAGGTTACTATTATGGTTTAAAGCCGGCGGAAATGAAGAGCATGTGTAATGATTTAGGGATGACGCTTCGCAGCGGCCATGTACAATTGGATGCCAAATGGCCGAAGACCATCAGCGATGCGGTGGCTGCAGGCCAGGAATATCTTATTTGTTCTTCTATGCCGGTAAGTGGTCAAACCATTGACAATTATAAAAAAACTGCAGATGCGTTTAATAAAGCCGGACAGGAATGCAAAGCAGCCGGTTTAAAATTTGGTTACCACAACCACGATTTTGAGTTTGAAACGGTTGGCGATAAAGTGTTGTATGATGTGCTGCTGGAAAATACGGACGCAGACATGGTTCACATGGAACTGGACCTGGGTTGGGTAGTGGCTTCCGGCAAAGATCCGCTCTACTATTTTAAAAGATTTCAAAATAGGTTTCCGCTCTGGCATTTGAAGGATATGAATGTGCGGAAAAAGAAAAGTGTTGAATTTGGAAAGGGCGCCTTGAACATTCAGCAGTTGATGGACAATGCCAGGCAATCAGGAATGAAGTATTATTTTATTGAACAGGAAGAATACCGTTTCAGTCCTAAACAAAGTGTGAAGGATAATATGGCCTACCTCAGGAAACTGAAAATGTAAAAGGACATATTTTATTATCTGCTTGTTGTCTTTATTGATTATGGTTCTGGAGATGGAAAGGAGATGATTGAAAAAATAAACTGGTGGCAGACCAAACCCGGGCCCTTGAACACCGGATCGCAATGTACCATTCCAAAGTAAAAGACCATGTTAATTTAGATACAACGGAAAAAGGTGAACAGGGAATGCCTTTGCTGAAAATTTTAACTGGTTACGTCGTCAATGATGGAGAGATGATCAAAGATTTTATGAAAGAGGCTACGGCTTGTATGAACAACCGGTTTCGCCAATGAACAACCGGTTTCGCCGATGTCGAAACAAGTTACTGGAAACAGGGGCCCGGCCTTGTTAGTAGTAAAACAGGCGGTGTGCGCATCAGCAGCTAACCATTTAGTTGAGTTGCTGAAGAGTGGTGCGTTGCAGTTGGTGAAAAGATTCATAGCATTATTTTATTGTTTACCTCAATAGCCTGTATATGGAAAAAATATTATTTTCTCTATTGCTTTTAATCATTACTTCATTTTGTATGTCACAGGATAACACCGTTGGTATATTCAGCAGCCATGCTGATATTGGCAAACCTAAACTTGCAGGTAGAACAGTATATAATTCAACAACCCAGGTTTATAACTTACAAGGAGCCGGTTATAATATCTGGTTTGGCCGGGATGAATTTCAATATGCCTTTTCAAAAATAAAAGGCGATTTTATTTTAACAGGCAATTTTAAAATGCTGGGTAAAGGACAAACAGCCCATCGTAAAATAGGCTGGATGGTGAGAGCTGGTGACGAAGACGACGCAGCGCACATCACTGCAACGGTACATGGGGATGGAATGGTTGCATTGCAATGGCGCAGCATACGTGGGGCATACATGAGAGATCCGCAGGACGAACGCTTCACCAAAAAAACGGCAACGGAGATCATTCAACTGGAAAGACAGGGCAATGTATTTATTATGAGAGTGGCCAATGTTGGTGAACCCCTGCAGGAAGTAGGAAGAACGGATGCTGTTGATATGCCTGCCGAAGCATTGGGCGGCATTTTTATCTGCAGTCACAATGCTGATGTGGTGGAGGAAGGCCAGGCATGGAATGTTCGTATTGAAAAAACAGTGCCCGACAGTCATGATGGATATAAGGACGGCGTGCTCAGCAGTAAACTTGAAATACTAAATGTGTTTGATGGAAAACGAACAATTGTATATGAAGATAAAGGAAGATTGGAAGCGCCGAACTGGATGCCCGACGGAAAAAATCTGCTCTTCAACCAGGGAGGGAATATTTATACCATTCCATTAACTGGTGGCACCCCGGTGCAATTGAATACCGGCAGCGCTAACCGGAATAATAACGATCACGTGATCTCTTTTGATGGAAAGATGCTGGGTATCTCTTCACACAGGGACGGAATGAACGGAGGTGGAAGCACTGTTTATTATTTGCCAATCACCGGGGGTGAACCTGTATTGGTAACCGATAGTACACCGTCTTACCTGCATGGCTGGTCGAAAGACGGGAAGGAAGTAGTGTATACTGCACAACGCATCAACAAAGGGCCGGTGTACAATATTTATAAAAAAAAGATTCATGGTGGAGAAGAAGAGCAGTTAACATTTCTTGAAAAAGGATTGGCAGACGGACCCGAATGCTCACCTGATGGCAAGTATATTTATTACAACTGTACTGCCAGCGGCAATATGCAATTGTGGCGGATGAAAATGGATGGCAGCGAACAAATGCAGTTGACGTTTGATGAATACAACAACTGGTTTGCACATGTGTCGCCTGATAATAAATGGATCGCATTTTTATCTTTCGATAATTCGGTAGACCCCACCGACCATCCTTTTTATAAAAGAGTAATGCTGCGGCTGATGCCTGTGAGTGGCACTGGTGCTCCCAGGGTCATTGCCTGTTTGTATGGTGGCCAGGGAACCATTAATACCCCAAGTTGGAGCCCCGACAGTAAGCAAATTGCGTTTGTGAGCAATTCAAAATAGCAGCTAATAGAAGTAAGCCCTTGATAAACGCTATTGTATCTTTATTAATAAAAACGATTGTATGATAAAAAGAAGTACGTCCTTTATTTTACTGTGTATTATGCTGCTCGTTAGTATATTTTCCTTTGCACAGGAGAAAAAGCAATTCAGTGCACTGCTGGTAACTAAAACTGCAGGCTGGCACCACGAATCGATCAATGAAGGAGTAGCCGCCATCAAAGCCCTGGCAGCAAGAAATTTTTTCGATGTACAGTGGCACCAGGATGGGGTAGGCATTACCGAAAAATACCTCGAAAATTTCCAGGTGATCATATTCCTCAATACTACCGGTGATATCTTTAAGCCGGATGAACAAACAGCCATTGAACATTTTATCCAGGCCGGCAAGGGCTATGTTGGCATTCATAGTGCCTCAGACACGGAGTATGACTGGCCATGGTACACAAAACTCGTTGGCAGAATGTTTCATATTCACCCCGCTATTCAAACAGCCAAACTTAAGTTTACCAGTAATAAATTTCCGGGTTTGAATCTTTTTACAGACAACCAGTGGTGGACAGATGAGTGGTACCAGTTTGGTGCCGAAACCACCACGGGCCTGAATTATATTTTAGCAGTAGATGAGTCTTCTTACGATCCTAAAACCAACTGGGGTAACAAAAGTGGCGAAGGCATGGGCACATTTCATCCCATCTCCTGGTATCACGATTATGATGGCGGGCGCTCTTTTTATACTGCCCTTGGTCACATGCCTGCAGTGTATAATGAGCCGGCATTTTTGAATCATATTTATGCTGGTATTCTGTGGGCCGCAACCGGTAAAAAATAAGAGCCTGGTCGTTGTTTATCCATTGCGTTTTCATTTATCAACAACTAACCTTGGTTACCGGAATGTATTAAATAAATAATATCTCCATTACTAAACCACTACCTTTACGTGTGCAATGGCAAAAGCCAGGGCGCATCCTCATGACCTTTAAATCTCTTTCCCTTGTTGCATTCGCACTAGCAGTTGCCGGTGTTTTTTACCTGGCCACTAAAGAATATATATTCAGCACTAACATTTTCACCATTATCATCCAGGTACTATCTGCTGTCCTTATGATCTGGGCAAGGTTGACCTTAGGCGTTAGAAGTTTTCATGCTGCTGCTGATGCAACAAAAGGCGACCTGGTAGTCAATGGCCCGTTCCGCTGGATCAGGCATCCTATCTATGCTTCGCTGATCTTTTTCTTTGCAGCCTCGCTGATTGCTTTTCCTTTTACGGATGTTTTTATTGCATTGCTGGTGATTGTTGCCGACCTTTTTACCAGGATGCTGCTGGAGGAAAAATCATTGCGAAAAACCTATAAAGAGCAGTATGAAAACTATTCAGGGAGAACAAAAAGAATTATTCCTTTTGTTTTTTGATGATTGATTTTCCCTGTGTTTCTGCTGCCAAAAAAAAAGCTTGTCATAAATCTCAATCATATGAACCAGCCTGTAATTTCAACACCACCATTCCTCGTAAAATTAATGCAGTGTTTACTGGTTGCTTTTGCAGCCTGGAATATTTACCACTCTGTAATTATGCTGTGGGTGGCTTACCGGTTTAAAGACACACAGGTTCCTTTTGTAATGGGACTGATTGGTATTGCTTTGTTTTTTACCGGTTTATTGTTTGCATTGTTATATCCCATTGCCTGGCAGTTAAAGGAGAAAAAAGGGATGCTCCATAACAATTTTCAGCAGGCCCTCTTCCAAACCATCATCCGGTATTGGTTAGCCCTGATGATCTCCATCTACGCTTTCGCAAAAATTCTTGGAACACAGTTTTCCCCTGAACTGTTGAGTAATGATTCGCTGGCTAAAGATCTTTCGGGCTTTGATCTAACCTGGTTTTATTTTGCTCACTCTTATACTTTTTCCTTAATCATCGCACTGGTACAATTGGCCGGGGCGATACTGCTTCTTTTCCGCAGAACTGTTTTTGCAGGCTTGTTGATCTTATTGCCGGTGATGCTGAACATCGTGCTGATCAATATTTTTTATACACTCACCACGGAGGCTGAACTCAACGCAGTGTTTTACCTGTTGGGATTATTGACACTGCTATTTAACTATTGGAAAGATTTGAAAGATTTTTTTTCAAGAACATCCGGCAGTATATCAGCATTCGCTGCCGGCAACCTGTTTAAATATGCTGTCCGGGCAGGCCTGTTAGTTTTTTCTTTTTCCTAT
>APMI01000372.1_pt1 | contig 26687 bp, 23 predicted proteins | sample 667938 | NCBI WGS metagenome assembly APMI01 (sample SAMN01084076, study PRJNA167559) | wastewater metagenome | biome: Wastewater | place: Denmark: Ejby Moelle, Odense | collected 2011-11-28
ATACAAAAATCCTAAATAATAACCAAAAAAAATCCGCCTCAGTTGTGAGACGGATTCTTTGCAGAGAGGAAGGGATTCGAACCTATTGTTTTTCTAAACCTCATATAATATTTATTTCATTGATTATAAATTATTTAAATTTTAATTAAAGTTAATGATATTTAGTAAATATAATTGCATATCATAAAAAATGGCTGTAATTTTGGCTGTAAATTTTTTCAAGCATGATTACGATAAAAAGACGAATAACTGTTGAGATTGAAAAAAGAAAAAAAAATGGCAATATTATTCGTGAGAATGCTCCTATTTTTTTAAGACTTACTTTTTCTGGAGATAGAGTTAATCTTTATAGTGGTTTCCGAGTTAATTTGGATCAGTGGGATTTTGATAAGAGGCAAGTTATTTCTGGAAATGTGAATGCCAGTCAACAAAGTGACGAAGAAATCAATATCAAAATATCGAATTATTTATCAAGCATAGATACGTTCTTTTTAGAATCTCAAATTAAAAATGAAATTCCTTCCATTGAGCAAGTAAAGAATGCTTTTGAAGAAATAAAAAATAACGGTGTAACAAAACCTAAAACAAATAAAGCAGAAAGAAAACCTCTTTCTGAAGAAACCAAATCTTTTTTTAAAGCATTCGATGAGTTTACGGTCTATAACGGAAAGATTAATAATTGGACTTTGGATACGTATTCTAAAATGAATACTTTAAAATCTCACCTTCAAGTCTACAATTCCAAATTAAAATTTGAAGACTTAACATTAGATGGTTTAAGTAGTATTTTATCCTTTTTTGTTAAAAAATTGAAACTAAGAAATACAACCACAAAGAAGTATATTGAAAATATAAAGTGGTTTTTGAGATATGCAATTAAGAAAGGATATACCAACAATAAATCATTTGAAGAATTTCACCCGAAACTAAAAATTGCAAAGAAGAAACTTATATTTTTAACAGAAACAGAAATTGAGAAAATAAAAAATGTTGAAATTAATGAATCTAAACAGTATTTAGACCGTGTTCGCGATGTTTTGTTATTTTTATGCTACTCTGGTTTGAGACATTCCGATGTCTATAAACTAAAAAAAACAGACATCAAAGATGGCAAGTTTGATGTCACCACATTGAAAACTAATGATAGTCTTGTAATAGAACTTAATAAAACGTCTCAAAAAATTCTTGATAAGTATAAAGACGTTCCATTTCAAAATGACAAGGCTTTACCTGTAATCACCAATCAGAAAATGAATGACTATCTGAAAGAACTTGGTGAACTTGCGGAAATAAATGAGTCAATAACCGAAACCTACTTTATTGGTAGTGAAAGGCATGATGAAACAAAACCTAAATATGAACTATTAAGTAGTCATGTCGGAAGAAGAACATTTGTGTGTTTGTGTATCGCAAAAGGAATTGGTTTACAAGTAATTATGAAGTGGACTGGACATTCTGACTATAAATCAATGAAGCCATACATTGAAGTAGCGGATTCAACTAAAGAAACCGAAATGCAAAAATTAAATTTTTAGACAATGAAAGCAACGGAAACTTTGGCTTTGCTTCAAAAAATAGCAAATAGTTTTGAGAAAATCAGGAGTAAAAACGATGTTGAAAAGGAACTTTTAGATGATATTTTACTTTTTAGCAAAATAGATGAGAGCATTGTTTACCAAGATCTTTTGGATAAGCAAAATTTGAAAATTTTATTGAAAGAACTTCAGGTCTTAATCTCCGAAATAGAAGATAATCTTTTTTTGACTCAAGATTTTTTCGACGAAGATTCAATTCGCTATTTATTTAGAAGTTTATTAGCTCCTTTTCAATTCAAACATAAATTAGCTTACGATGAAATACGTCCATATTCAAAAAAAAGAGATGAACTTGAAAAAGGTTTAGACAATTATTATAAAGAAAAAGAGGAACTTATTATAATAGAAAAAGACCTAGAAATTGCCAAGAAAGAATACAAAATTTACCAAAAAAAATTAAATGACGCATACGATAATGAACGAAAAGCATTTAACAGCAACTCATATATTCTCTCTTTCAAACTTTCAGATTTTGTTAAAAAATTAAATGTACTGAAATCAAATATTGCTCGACTTTCAAATTCAGATGCATTTTCACAAGATGTATTTAAAGATGAAAATGCAATTGAATTGGCTTATGAAATTTTAGTGAAAATGGGATTTTTAAAAATGATTTCTCGACCAGATTTTTACAATCAAATTTCATTAAATACATCTTTTAGTCTTGAAAAAAATAAAAGCAAAGATAAATATATCGCTTATGCAATCAATAAACTGAAAGATTATATTATTGACAATAAAAAGGAAATCTGGGAAAGTGAAATAATAAAAGGTTTTGGAATTCAGAATTATCATAAAGTAAAAACCGTTAAAAAATCTGAACGCAAAACAGATGAACATGCACAAATTGATTTATTAATATTCAATTATCTGGAAGACAGTAAGTCTTCATAAATCTCATGGAATGCTAAATCTTTGATAAATATTCCATAAAATCCATACAAATAACCTCATAAAGTCTATTTGCATCTTTTTCCATTTTATTTTTTAGAAAATAAATCATAATGAACTGAATATCAATATTAAAAATGTTGATATTTTTTTATTTCCATTTTTCTCCATTTTGAATTATCCGTCTTTTTGTACTATCAAATACGATCGTAAATCAACATAACAACAAAAAAAAATTAAAAATGGAAAATGAAAACCTATTAGAAAAACCAATCTGGCAAATGACAGGTCAGGAATTTTTAGCATTAAATCAACAGACTACAAACATGGAAAAGAGTGAAAACAAAAATCCAATTTCCGAAATCACACTAAATAAAAAATACGTGTACGGAATTCGAGGAATTGCAAATCTTCTCAATTGCAGCATTGCGAAAGCAAATCGAATTAAAAAGAAAGGAATTATAGATGATGCAATAATTCAGGAAGGGCGATCTATTATGGTTGATGTCGATTTGGCATTGAAACTCATAAAAAATTCTAACAACAATAAAAGCGAACTCTAAAGTCCGCTTAATATAAACATTGTTATGTTATTTTTTTTGTTCTCGCAAAGCGAAGGTACGACATAACATTATTAAAAACAAAATGTTATGAATAAAAAATCATCATCAATTTTCGATAATATTGGATATTATTTAACTAGTAAATATAAAATTAGATTTAATGAAATTAGCCTCAGTTACGAGTTTAAAACTATTGAATCTAAGGATTGGCAAGAATTGAGTTTAGAGAAGCTTTATGTAGAACTGGAACGAGAAAATCTGAAATTTTCTTTTGATAAATTGATTATTTATCTAAAAGCAATTGTGGAATATTTCAATCCAATTATTCAGTATTTCAGGGATTTGCCTGATTGGGATGGAACTGACCATATATCTGAATTTTCAAAAAAAATACATCTCAATTCCGATCAAGAATTCTTTGAAATACAATTTAAAAAATATCTTGTAAGATGCGTTTTATGTGCTATTGAAGAGAAAAAAATCAACAAAAATGCCATCATATTCTTTAGTAGATCTCAAAATATCGGGAAATCAACTTTTATAAGGTATTTATGTCCAGAAAAATTATTGCCCTATTTTTCAGAGAACATCTCAGCAGATAAGGACTCACAAATAAAATTAGCAACCAATTTCATTATTAATTTGGATGAATTACAATCATTCATGATGAAGGATATTGAGTTTGTTAAAGCACTAATCTCAAAAGAATCAATCAATGAGAGACTTCCATACGGAAAACGGTCACAAAGATTAATTCGTAGAGCAAACTTCATTGGAAGTACAAATCGAATGGATATTCTTCGAGATCATACCAATGTTCGCTGGATGATATTTGATGTAGCTTCGATTGATTTTTCTTATACAGAAATTGATATAGATAAAATCTGGAGCCAAGCGTATTATTTGGCTTATGAACAGAAAGATTTCAATCCATTTCTTACCGTTGATGAACTGAATTATAATGATGAGAAAAATAAGCGGTTCAGATCATTTTCTCGTGAGGAAGAAGAAATTCTTTCTTATCTGGAAGATTCAGAAAATGAAGAGGATTTTATGACCAGCACAGAGATCAGTTTTAAGCTTCGGCATGTCTTCGTCAATAAGAATCCAGTTACGTTGGGTAAAATCCTCAATAATATTGGTTTTAAAACTAAAAGAATTGGAAATGAACGCACGAAAAAATACATGGTAAAGCTCACTGCATATTACTTTGAATTTATCAGAAACTAAAAAACGAACTCTTAAAACTACTTATTCAACCTGTTCATCTTATTCAAACCCTTATTAGATATGAGTTTGAAAAGGACAAGATAAGACAGATTAATGTATTCAACCTATTCAGATTTTAAAAATCAGAATGAGTTGAACAGGAATGGTTATGTTATTTTCTAATCATTATCCTTGATTATTAAAGCAACTGAACAGGATGAATGGGTTATTTCAAAATTTAAAAAACTTTTTAAAATGAATTTACAAGAAATCAATCAATTAAATTTTGAAGATGTACTTCAAAAACTAGGAATAGAACCCACGATAATAAGAGGGAAATCAATGTTTTATTTTTCCCCTTTCAGACCCCATGAAAAAACGGCATCTTTTCATGTTACTAAATTAAATCCTTATGATTTATATTACGATCATGGTGAAGGAATAGGTGGTAAAATCGTAGATTTTTTTATCAAATATTTACAAACAGATCCAAAAGGAGTCTTGGATTATTTTAACGAAAGTTCTTTTTCTTTTCAAAAGCAAAAGAATTTAATTGAACAAACTTCCATAGAGCAAGAATACGAAATTATTGAGCTTAAACCTATTGAATCCATTCCATTAATTCAGTATTTAGAATCTCGCAAAATCCCAATTGAATTAGCTCAAAAATACTGTAAAGAAATTCATTATAGAATGAACAATCGAAATTATTTTGCAATTGCTGTTCCTACTGAAAACGGTTTTGAAATTAGAAATAAATATGTAAAAATGTGTTTGAACGGAAAAGGTTTTTCTTGGGTTTTGAACGATAAAACTTCCTTAAAAGTCTTTGAATCTTGGAGTGATTTTTTGAGTTATTTGACACTTTTTCCGAAGCAAGAATTTGAATCGGATTTTCTGATTTTGAACTCAATTTCTATACTCAGAAAACGAGTTAATTCTTTAGAAAAACATCAAAAGATTAAAGCATTTTTAGATAATGACAATGCAGGTAAATCTGCTACAAAATTTCTGAAAGACTACTTCGGTTACCGATTTACAGATGAATCAAATTTTTACGAGAATTATAAAGATGTGAATGATTTTCTGATTCAATCTAGTAATACAAAAATTAAGATACGTGTATAGGTTGATGCATAGGTCAAGTAGTGGTCGCCGGCGACAATTTTTGCAAAATTTTCACCTTACGACCGCTACTTGGTTTGTTCCTATCGTCACAAACGGGAAAAATTCTATCGAATTTTTTATTAAAAAAAACTACAAAAAATGGAAAATAATTTCTTAAAAGATTTACAAAAATGGAATGAAGAAACTCAACAAAAAAGTACTCATTCTGACGATTTGAAATCAAATGATTTCAGTAAAAAAGAATATGAATTTTTAACCGAAAGATTGAATGTAAGATTAACTAAATCGGAACTAATAATGCTCAAAGAAAAATCAGAAATAACCAAACAAAGTATAGCGAGTTTAATTCGAATAGCGATTAAAGAAATACAAAATTTTAAGATCATTATTCCTAATGCAGAAGAAAACAAAACCTTGATAGAATACAGAACTAATTTCTCTAGAATTAAAAATCATTTTGAATCACAATTATGGAGTAATTCTGAACGAGAAATTTATAAAAAACTGCTTACCGAGATTATTAATAAAATCGACAAATATTTACAAAAATGAGTTTTACAGCAAAGATAAAATCCGTAAAAGGAAGTTTGGCAGCAAGCAATTACAAAGCCAACATTGAAAAAGGTGCAGAACTTTTGAAATCGAGATACCTTACAGGTGAAACAGTAAAAGAACGGTATGATGAAAAAAGATTGGTTGCGAGAATGAACGCGAAAATAACTAAACCATTTATAGAAGCTGTTTTTTCTCCTCATAAATCTGTTTCCAAAAATTGGACGAAAGACGATTGGATAAAACACGTAGATGAATTTTGTGATAAAATCGGAATTCCGGAAGAAGTTCAATTAGAATATTATATCCACAGAAATACGGCAACTCATCATGTGCATATTTCGGCTTCGAGATTAAATATGATAGGTAAAAATGTAATTCCTGATAGTTTCATTGGTAAAAAAGCTGAAGTTGTTTGCGATAAAATGGCAAGAGCTAGAAATCTTCCTACTGCAAAAGAAATTGGAAAAAGGGAAAAGGAGCAAATGTATAAAGCGTTGCACGAATCTTTACCATCTGCTACTTCTTGGAAAGATTTTAAACAGAAAATGAATTCTAAAGGTTTTCACTTCGAACTCAGCATAAACAAAAATGGAATAAATGGAGCTAGAATCTGTAGTTTTCAAGATTTAGGAGAAAATCTAGATTTAGAAAATTACAAACTTGATAGACAGAAAGGACATAAACTTTCTCAAATCGATAGAAAACTAAAAGTATCAGAATTTGAGCAAAGATTTTATGAAAATAGTCTACAAAAAGAAAAAGTAAAACAACAACCAATAGAAATTAAGGAAACCATAAAAAACAAATTTAAAAGATGAACGAAAATAACTACTCCCAGAAAAACCCTTTGGAATTAGCTTTAGAAGCCTTTCAAAAAGGAACAGAAAAAATTGAAAAAACAAGAACTGATTTGGAAGAATTTATAGAATTTGTATTGGACAAACAAGATGAATTTACTATTCAAGAGAAAGAGTTTGCAAAAAATTCTGAATTGGTCACCAAACTTTTGACTAATAATTTCGAATTATATGAAGATGTTTCGAAAAGATTACATACTAATTATAAACAAAGTTTTCAAGAACTAGTTGATGATTCCAAATTGGTAACATTGCAATTGAATGAAGTAGACAGGAAAAGTTTACAAGACGCCACAATTCAAATTAAAAATCAACGTAAACTGAGGTATTACGAATTTGGAATCATCGCATTTCTTGCAATTGTTACGATATTCAGTGGATATTTTGCAACTCAATTTTATAAAACCAGTGTTCAAACTAAATCGGAAGCTCGACAAGAATTTTTGAATCAACTAAAACACAATAATGAAATCATAGTAGATCAAAATATTTATGAAGCACTTTTCAACGAGAGAAAAATGATCAAAAATTGGTCAAAATCCAATCCTGAAGATAGCAAAAGTTACGACAGTTTCCGAAACGGAATTATTTATGCAAATCCTAAAACTAAATTATTTAAAGACTTTACAACTAATAATATCTTAGAAGATTCATCTGGAAATTAATATCTAATTGCAATTAAAAAAGTACCCTGATTTGATTCAAAATTAGGGCGCTTTTTTGATGTTTATTACAAAATATTTTTACAACTTCACTTCGCCCGCAATTGCCGCTTCTTGGAGATAAATTTCATATTTCTTTTTGTCGGATTTTGCAATTAGAATATAGCCGTCGTCAATAAATTCCCAATCGAGGATTTCCATTTTGGTTCCGGCAATTTTCTTGGCATCATTGGAAATCGGTAAATCCTGAATTTTATCCAAAGCATCTGACCCATACTGAACGGAACGCGCGGTATTCATAACTTTTGTCGCACTGGATAAGGTTTTTACATTTCCTGAACCCACACCCACTGCTGCAGCTCCTGTTCCGGCTATATCAGCCATTTTTCCCAGAAGTTTGGCATTAAGCCCGGATTTCTTTTGCTTCACAAAAACAAAATCTTTTCCTGCCGGTAGGTAGATCTGGATTGGTGATCCTTTTTTAAGGTGAATGGAATCATTGACCAAAAGTTCGGTTTGATTGTTTTGGATGGAAGTTACCGTTAATTGGGCAGAAACACTTATGGATACAGAAAGAAATATACCTGCTGCTAAAATTGATTTTTTCATCTTTAATATTGTTTTAAATTATTTTAAAATTTGAGTTCTATCAATTATCTCATGACCATTGTAGTATACCGGATCGGGCTTCAAAATATGTGGCGGGCAAATTTCATCTATGTTAATGCGGGTACCATCGCTTAACACATAAAAATCGTCATCATCATTATCAGATTCGTTAAAAGGAAAAGGATTTTCATCCTCAGGATCGGATTTTTCTTCTTTCTGCAAATGTGACTTCTCATCCGACCAAATAGCTCCTGATTGCATTTCTAAGTCGAGTTCAAGCATGGCTTTTGCCCAGGTTTTTTGGGGTGTGTTTTCCATCATTTTTTATTCTATTATATTTTTCAAATATAAATATAATTTTAGAAAAAAGACACTAATAAGAGACTGCTTTTTAGTGGTAACAAAAATGAAGGCGATTTATAAGATTTGTAATGTAGAAATCTTAAAAATGAAAGCTATGCCTGATCCAAATACTAAAGAAGAAGTTTTACAGAAACTTGGAGAAAGAATTAAGTCTCTGCGAATTGCAAAGGGCTATTCAAGTTATGAATATTTCGCTTATGAACATAATATTTCCCGCGCGCAATTCGGACGATACGAGCGTGGCGAAGACTTGCGATTCAGTACACTTGCCAGAATCATTTCGGCCTTTGACATGACTTTTGAAGAGTTTTTTTCAGAAGGATTTAGCGATATATCTGAAATGTAGATTGCGGAATCGATCTTTTTAGTGAGAAAAAATTGAGTTGATTATTCGTAAATTTATAACCTAAACAAAATTATCAATTCCCAATTCCTAATGTCAGCAATAGCAGCCTTACGTGGTTATAGAACCCAATTTTTATATTCATTACATTATATCTTATCCTCTTTGTCAAAAGATCTTGTATTTCGATTAGAAGGAGAAGAAGATTTAGATATATTGGATAGCAGTGGTCAACTTTTATATGCTATACAGTTAAAAAATTTAGGAAAACCAATTACATTATCTGATATTCTATCCGAACATAAAACTTCATTTATTAAGAGATCTTTAACTAAATATTCAGACGCAACACCAATACTGGTTTCTTATGGTGAAGTAAGTCAGGAATTAAAGAACTGGAAAAATCATAAAGAGACTATTTCCGAAAAAGAGAAGACAACGCTTAAAAAATATAAGATAACAACAGATGAATGGAAATTAGTTAAAAGTAAAACTCAATTTACAGAGATTAACGAGGAAGTTATTGCTGAAGAAATTGAAAAATTGATTAAAAGTAATTTTCCTGAAGTTGATCCCATTCCTACGATAGGATTTCTATTGAATTGGTTGCAGTTTATAGCAGAGAAACAACAACCTATAACTACTAGAGACTTTTATAGCAAGATTCAGGATTTTGCGATATATATAACGGGGCGAATTGCTATTCATAATCAATATGGTTTAGTTTTAAAACCTTTACATAAAGTTTCTACAGAGAATACTGATCAAACGCTTTTAGAAAAAGAATTCTACAATGCGACTTTAACAAGGTATGAACATATTTTGTTAGGTCTCGATGTTAATAGAGAAAAACATCTCGAAACAATAAATGATGATCTAAAGAAGCATAATATCATAATATTAAAAGGAGCATCTGGTCAAGGAAAGACAGCTTTACTGTATGGTTATGTTCATAATTATGCCAATGACTGGCTTTCTTACGAATTGAATATACAGCAAGATCCTGTTACAACCCAACAATCAATTCAAGCTATTGCTTCTATAAGTAAGAAACTGGAAGTTCCAACAATATTCGTAATCAATGTAAATCCCAATTCAACAGATTGGCTACAAATAATAAAAGAGTCTGCCCATTTAAATCATATTAGGTTTTTAGTAGCTATTAGGAATGAAGATTGGTACAGGGCATCAGCAGTCGGTGTAGAATTTGAGCATAAAGAAATAGACTTATCCCTGTCGAAAGAAGAAGCCGAAATCATTTACACTAAATTAAACCAGCGAAATAAAATCACACACTTTACAGACTTTGAACAGGCTTGGATTCAAATTGGTGATGATGCTCCGTTGTTAGAATTCGTATATTCTATTACTCAGGGGAACTCGTTACAAAATAAACTAAAACAACAGATTCAGCAATTGCGTAACGAAAGCGATCAAGGTCGTAATGCCCAGATTGAGTTTTTAAGAATTGTGAGCCTTGCAGACTCTTTAGGAGCTAAAATTGATGTATCTAAATTGGACTCTAATATCGATTATCAATTTATAATTGAAAAGTTAGAAAATGAATATTTAGTCAAGAAATCCTTGGATGGAAAATATATTCAGGGATTACATCTAATCAGGTCCAAGAAGTTAGTGGAAATACTTTTTGATGAGTTTACAACGTATAAAGAAGAATATGCCTATAAATGTATTCCGGTGATAGACGAGAAAGATTTGTATTTGTTCTTATTGCAAATGTTCCATCTTGAAATACTGAAACCTAATCAATTTATTGCTGATTTGAACAGTAAAGTTATTGTACGGAATTGGTCGATATATACTCCAATTCTAAAATCTTTTATATGGTTGGGGACTAAAAATTATGTTGAAAATAACCGTGAAGTTATAAATGAATGCAGAACTATTTGCGGTGGTGCCTGGACAATGTTTACGGATTTTATGTTTGGAAGCAATTATGATAAAAATGGAATGCTTGATATACTTAAAGTGGATGACGAACGGAGAGAGAAAATAAATGATATCAATCGTAGATTATTACCAAATCAAAATGTTTTCAATTTAGCAACTGAAGCTATCAATCAACTTGACTTTCCAAAGGAAGCACCTTCAACCGTATTTGGTTGGAAATCCTTTGGAGAAGCCTTATTTTGGCTTAAAAATATACCCAATAGAAAAGAAAAACTATCACTATTTGAGGATAGTAAGTTTGAATCCGCCTTTCGAAATATGGACAGCAAAAGCTTATCTAAATTGATGCTAGGTATGTATTCTTATTCAGTAGAATTGGATGCAATAAGAATAAAGTATGTTGATATTTTCATTGAACAAATAAAAAAGGAATTTGATATTATCCATTTGTCTTTAGATGAAAACGAAGTGAATGTACATTACATAATTGATATTCTAAAAAATGATGTAGAAAGGTCAACCAATGATTTCATTGTAGGTATTTTAGATATTATCAGGACAGCTTTTCCTGATAAAAAACAATTTAATTCTCAGGGATATGGTCATCGCTTACAAACTTTAGCAGTAGATTATGATGATACGCATAAAACAATGTCTATCGAAAATATACCCTTAGAAGAATGGGTAAATATCAATTCCACAATTATAAAACTATATGAATACCAACTAAGACCAGAAGATTGGAATGAATATAGAAATCAGCTAAACCAGTGGGAAGGAATCATCAAAGAAAAAATAAACGAGTTTAATATCTCGTTTGAGCAATTGTTTAAAGGTAGTGTAAACTATATGCCTGTAGTTCCTATTATGCAGAATATGCTTTTTGAAAGGTCGGAAAGTATTAAAGAACCTAAATCTATTACTGAGCCATTAGGTATATATGGTGGTAAGAAAAGAGGAACAACCAATGAAAATGAAAGAGAGCAACGCAACAAAAAATTGCAATCAAAATATGAGTTGTTCTTTAAAAGTGTTTCTGATTTTAAGGGAGATATAGAAAGTTTTATCCAGCAGTCAGGTGGTACATTATATTCAAAAGCAAAATTAAAAACTGATGAAGCACATACACACGATGAGAATACCGAGCGTTTATCTCAAATCAATCTTTACAATGCAATTGAAAAGCTTCAAATTTATAATAGTCAATACAACAATATCTTAGGGAATATTGATATTAAACATCATTCAAAAATCGAAACGAATACCTTATTTACTACAACTTCAATATGGAAAGATTTTTTGAATAATAATACTAAAGGAGAACGGTCAGCAAAACGGATTTTTAAGCTAAAATCAGATTTCGAAAACAAAATAATAAAAGACTTTAAACAGGCTTCAAAATCCAATTCTTTTTCAATCAGGTATATTAATAATAAGACAACGAATGATAAGCCTCTTATTTTAATTGACGGAGAAAGTCCTTTTTGGGCATTGATGGGGTATAAAGAAGCTTTTCAAATTGTACAGCAGACAGTAGATAATCCTGAATACACAAGTTTGAAATATTTGATGCTACAATTTTGGTTTTCAAATTTTTATTTCATTCAGACCATTCAGAAAAAAAGCCTAAACAATCAATGGAATGAAGTCAGATTATACAACATAAAAGATAAGTTGTTTGAAGAATTATCTTTGATTAATTCGATGCCACAACCGATTGAAGTAAAAATTATTGAAAATCTGAATATTGAAGGCTGGTCAAATCTATATCCGGAGTTTAATGATATAGCTAAAGCTACGGAAGCGTATGGAAAATTACTTCTGTTGGCAGATCACTTTTACGATTTGAGGTTGTTTGATGAAATTGAACTGAAGGAATCCGATCAAGAGAAATTACAGCAATACATACAAAAAATAGGTTTGGAGTTACAGGAATCATTTCAAACAGTATTAGATTTATTAGCTGAATGGATAAATATGTTTCCATTTGACGAAGACAGTTACCTTGATAGTGAAGAAGAGCAGGAGTATTTTACAGCAATGATGAATATTAAAGATCATATTTTTCCAGAACCAAAAGGAGATGAAGAAAATTATCATTTGGTAATGAATATGGAAATAGTATCTAAATGGGTTGAGCGATTAAAAGTATGTACAGAGAGCTGGGGAATATTTATACTATTGCTATATGGGAAGTATGTGGAGCGTTGTAGTAAAACGAAAGTTTAACTTAAAAACATCAACAAATCTTTACGTTAGTAATAGTATTACTTTGTTAATAAATTTTGAAAAAACTTGTGGATTAAAAATAAACACTTATATTTGTAATCAAATTACTAAGGAATAAAAAAAGCTAACAACTACTGGTAATAGAAATTAGCTTGTTAATATTTGCTGACTAAATGATAATTTATTCACTGAGCTTAACAGTAAAAAAAAGAGACTAGTCATCTCACATGATTATCGAGTGTATTAATCAACAATGTTTTTTTTCAATAACAAAGTTATAACATTTTTATAACTACACAACAATTCATTGATTATTACACTCCATCTTAAGCAAAATTTATTAATTCTTAAAATTTAACAAGATGGCGGTAGCTACAATTTTATCAGCCTTAGGTATGGCTGCAGGAAAAGTTATTGTTAAGAAAGCAACAGAAAGTTTGATGGATAACAAGGATAACTTCTATACCTATTTGCAATCCAATTTCACTAAAATCAAAAACGAGGATGTTCGTTTTTCGATTAGTTATTTAATTAAAATTAAAATCCCAGATAGTTCAAGGTTTCTTTTAGTTCGTGGTCATCGTATTAAAGATCAACTACAACCTGTAGGTGGTGTTTATAAAAAATACAACGGGTTCTCAGATTTTGAAAAATGGGGTTTCAAAGAAGATTGCTCTAGTAAAGGGATTAAATCCGATGAAATCAGTAAAAATGATTTACGTTTTCGTGTAAAAGGTCAGTATGCACTTGATGTAATCAAGTGGTTTGAATCTCGCAAGAATAGAGAAACAACTTATAGTCGTGAATTCATTGAAGAACTCATAGAAGACCATGGTTTTGATGCGGCAACTTTTCAAAAATTGAATTTCAGAGAAGTTCAAAAAGTAATGAAGGTTTTCGGTTATAGTAAATATCACGAATGCCATGAGGTTCTAATTTATGATATTGTCGAATTTATACCTACAGAGCAACAGAGTAAAGAGTTACAAAAACTTTTGACTAATGAACGTAAAAGAAATGATGATTTTATGATCGTGGATATTAGCGAAATTGAAAAATTACGTGTAATGGAAGACGAAGAGCAAATCGCAAAAATTAGTGAACACACAAAATACCTAATCAATGAAAAATAATTATAGTAAATATAAAGAAGAGGAGTATAAAAAAGACGAACTCCTAGCAATTATAGCATCTAATTTAGAATTAGACGAAACGAGAAAGCAACAAATGATCACGGCATATCAAGCTGTCAATAAAGTATTGGATGCTGATGAAGATTTTTTCAAGAATTATACAGTTAATGTTTACGCTCAAGGATCTTTATTGATTGGAACTACAATTAAGCCCCTTCCTGGAAAGGAATTTGATCTTGATATAGTTGTCAATTTGGATGATTCTTATCTTAACCATACACCAAGAGAGATTTACGATGAAGTGTATCGTGTTTTGAATGCACATGGAACTTATACTCCTTTATTGCAGAAGAAAAATCGTTGTATTAGAATTAATTACAATAGTGATTTTCACATGGATATTTTATCGGGTTGCAAAATAAGTTCAGACAACACCAGATTGATGATTCCGAACGATAAAACATTGTTAGAATGGTCTCGAACAGATCCTAAGGGTTACGCAAAATGGTTTGAAGAAATTTCCGAAAGGCAAAAATCACACTTTTTACTTAATGAAAGATATATGATGCTCGTGGAAGCTAAAGTGGAAACAGAAGATTTGCCTACGGATTTATATTTCAAAACACCTTTGCAACGAGTTGTGCAAATTGTAAAACGTTATCGTGATCTCTATTATGAAAATAAAGATCTGGACAAAGCACCGTCTATTTCAAGTATTGTATTAACTACTCTGTTAGCTCAAAGCTATAGTGATGAACTATCTATACAGTCTGCATTAAAAAATGCGGCACTTACAATGAAAAAACTAGCAGACAATTACAGGTTTAAAGGAGTCCGATTTTCTGTATACAATCCCGTAGATAAACATCCCGAAAAGGATAAGCGTGAGGATTTTATAGATTCTTGGACGGATAAACACTATGATAGTTTTGTAGGATTTGCAATAGATTTTGAGAAGAAAGTAAATGTATTTTTAACAGGCAGCACCAACGAGAATAGTTACAAAGATTTATTTGGTAATGGTTTTTACAAACAGAATGTACAAATGCTCGTAAAGCTTGAAGAATCTATTAATGGGAATCCTCAATTAGCTGCTATTTTAGCAGGAGCAGCTCGTACAGATAGTTTCGGGAATATTAACCTTCAATCTGGTGTGAAAAATGGTGGTCATGGATTTTATGCTGAGCCCTAAAGATAAAGCCCAAAAATACTGGTTGGGCTTTTTAACAAAGACTATAATTGAATGTGAGCAAAAATTCAGTTGGGTGAAATTCACCTTAGGAAATAAGCATTTAAAAGGTACAGGCTCTTTAAAAAAGAACGGACGAGATTATAAGTTCACTATATTATATTCTCCCTTTTTTAACTCTAGATTTGATAGAATTACAGTGGAAACCAAAGGTTTAAAAAAAACGTTTACTACGCATTTCAATGGAGATGGGACGTTATGTTTATATCATCCAGTAAAAGATTTGCAAGGTAGACCTTTTTTAGAATTGGTGGATATAATTCCTTGGATTTCAGAGTGGATATATGGTTATGAGAAATATTTGGAATATAATGTATGGATAATGCCAGAGCATTCCCATAATATCAGTTAATTTGTAAGGCTCTTTGCCAAGAGCAAAGAGCCTTTTTATACAATATTTAGTATGACAAAGAGTATAAAATTAAAAGAATTAGTAAATATCCGTTCAGGAATGGTGGTTTCTAAAACAGCCAATAGCAACAAAGATTTACTTACTGATGCTTTTGTTAGAATGATTGGAACATCTGATTTCGATGAAGATTTAGTTCTACGTGACAATCTAGAACCTAATGTATTTTACAAAGAAAATATAGAGAAAAACTATTTACAAGAGAACGAAATTCTTTTCAATGCGAAAGGAAAACGATTTTTCGCCGCATTATTTACCAATCAATATGAAAATATAATTGCGAGTGCCGTTTTTTTAATTTTAACACTTAGATCTGACGTTGTTTCCCATCAATATTTAGTTTGGTTTCTTAACCATCCTGAAACACTGAAAATTTTTAATTCTAAACAATCAACTCAAGTAATGCCAGCTATTACAAAGCAAGAATTGGGTGATTTAGAAATTCTAGTTCCAGATATCGAAACGCAGAATAAAATAGTTCAAATAGATCAATTAAAACAACAACGAATTAGAACTGAAAAAGAACTCATTCGGTTACATGAAAATTACATTAATGCAATAACATATAAGCAAATAAAAAATGGCTAATAAAATAACCCAAAAAGATATAAATAATACGGTTTGGAATGCTTGTGACACCTTTAGAGGAACCATAGATCCATCTCAATACAAAGATTACATTCTTACCATGCTTTTCCTAAAGTATGTTACCGATATTTATAACGAGAAAAAAGCAGAATACATAAAGAAATACGACGGAAATGAAGATCGTATAAAAAGAGCATTAGAACGTGAACGTTTTATAGTCCCTGATGAATCTAATTTTTTCTATCTGTATGACCATCGTAGCAATCCACAGATTGGTGCGATGATTAACCATGCGTTGGCAGAACTAGAAGAAGCGAACCGAGAAAAATTAGGTGGTCATGATGGTTCTAATATTTTTAGAAATATAGATTTCAATAGTTCTAATTTAGGTGACGACAAAGCCAAAGTAGCACGTTTACGTACTTTGCTAAACGACTTTCATGGTTTAACGTTATCTTCAGAAAACTTAGAGAATAATGATGTAATTGGTGGCGCTTATGAATTTTTGATTGCCAATTTCGCTTCGGATTCTGGCAAGAAAGCTGGCGAATTTTATACTCCTGCGGAAGTTTCTACATTGGTAGCCAAATTAACCAAATCTCAACCAGGCTCTCGTATTTATGATCCAACCTGTGGTTCGGGATCTTTGCTGATAAAAGCAGGACGTGAAGTAGGTAATAATGATTTCTCTTTATACGGACAAGAAGCGAATGGTGCTACTTGGGCATTAGCGGTAATGAATATGTATTTGCATGGCTACGACAGTGCAATTATTCGTTGGGGAGATACCATTCGTAACCCGAAGCATTTGGAAAACGGCAAACTCATGCTGTTTGATACCGTAGTGGCAAATCCGCCCTTTTCTTTGGATAAATGGGGTTTGGTAGAAGATAAAAAAGGAGAAAACACACAAGCAAGTTCTTACAATCCTGCAACCGATCCATACAACCGTTTCCATAGAGGTATTCCACCAAAATCTAAAGGCGATTGGGCATTTATTACCCACATGATAGAGTCTTTAAATATTTCTGGCAAGGCTGGTGTGGTTGTTCCACATGGTGTTTTGTTTAGAGGTGCAGCAGAAGGACGAATTAGAACAGAAGTACTGAATGAAGATCTCATAGAAGCTATTGTTGGTTTGCCTTCTAACTTGTTTTTTGGGACCGGAATTCCTGCAGCAATCATCGTTTTCAATAAAGCGAAGCTGAATAAAAACAAAGTTTTGTTTATAGATGCCAGCAAAGGATTTATTGCCGCCAAAAACCAAAATATTTTAGGTAGAGAACATATTGATCACATCGTTTCTGTGTTTAATGATTTTCATGATCATGAAAAGGCAAGAGGTGTTGTAGAAGACAAGTTTGCCTATATTGCATCTTTGGATGAAATTAAAGACAACGACTACAATCTCAACATCCCTCGTTATGTAGATACTTACGAAGAAGAACCCGAAATAGATCTTGCTGCCACACAAAACCGTATTGTAGAACTAGAGCAAGAACTTACGGAGATTAAAAGTAAAATGGAACACTATCTTCAATTTTTTAATAATTAAAATGATGCAAGAAGGTTATAAACAAACGGAATTGGGTATGATTCCTGATGATTGGAAGATTAAAAAATTATCAAATTTTAGTGACTTTTTTTCTGGAGGAACACCGAAATCAGATAATAAATTATTTTATGGAGGTGAGATCCCTTTTATAAAATCAGGTGAGATTCATTCTACGTATACAGAGCAATATTTAACAGCTGAAGGATTTAAAAATTCTTCAGCTAAATTGGTGAAAAAAGGCGATATATTGTATGCGTTATATGGTGCAAATAGTGGAGATGTTTCTATTTCAAAAATTGATGGAGCAATTAATCAAGCGATTGTGTGTATTAGACCAAATTCTAATATTTATTATATAAAATCATTTCTTGAGATTAATAAATCAAATATTATTAATAAATATTTACAAGGTGGACAGGGGAATTTATCTACATTTATAATTAAAAATCTAAGTGCTCCACTACCTTCAATCGATGAGCAAAACGCCATAGCCGATTGCTTAACCACTTGGGATGATGTCATAGAAAAGCAAACACAACTCATCAAAGCCAAAGAAGAACGCCACAAAGCGTTGATGCAACAATTGCTCTCAGGCAAAAAAAGATTGCCAAGTTTTACAGAAGAATGGAAAGAATATAAATATTCTGAGTTAGTAAAGGAAGTAAAAAGAAAAGAGATTTGGGATGATACTAAATTATATGAACTAATTAGTGTAAAAAGAAGATCTGGTGGAGTTTTTCATAGAGACAGTCTTTATGGTTATCAAATTGAAGTAAAAGCTTTAGTCAAAATAAAGGAAAATGATTTTCTTATTTCAAAAATGCAAATAGTTCATGGCGCTTCATCTATTGTTAATAAAGAATTTGAAAATTTTTATGTTTCTGGTTCATACATTATTTTAAATGTGAAAAATGAAAAAGTCTTGAACCCAAAATTTATAAATTTATTTTCTAAACAAAAATATTTTTATTATCAAACATTTGTTTCTAGTTATGGAGTTCATATTGAAAAAATGACATTTGACTTTAAAACATTTTTGAAGACGACTGCTTTCATTCCGTCTATTTCTGAACAGAATTCTATAGTTGAAATTATTGAGACTTCAGAAAACGAACTTTCTTTAGAAAAACAGAAGTTAAATCAATTAAAAGAGCAGAAAAAAGCGTTGATGCAAAAGCTTTTAATAGGTAAAGTACGTTTGCCTTTTGCAAGTTAATCCCCAAGAATAAAAGATGGAAAAAAAAATCTATATAGACGAGAGTTGCCATTTGGAGCATGATGATTTGTCTTTAATGTGCATTGGTTATACCAAAATAGATGCTTCTATGTACACGCAATACAAAGAAGACATCAAAGCCATCAAGCTTAAGCATCACACGCCCACAGAAATCAAATGGAACAAATTGTCTATGTCTCGCATTGATCTATACAGAGAGTTGATCGATTATTTTTTCCTTCAAGATATACAGTTCCGTGCTATACTAGTGAAAAATAAAAAGCAACTAGATCACGAGCGTTTCAAAAAAGACCATCATTCTTTTTATTATTCCTTGGTCTTTCTGTTGTTACGCAATCCTTATGTCAACTTTAGCGAAGATCAATATAAAGTCATTTTAGACATAAAAGATACAAGAGGGAAAGAGCGTTTACGTAATTTGGATATTCGGTTAAAAAAAGAATATCAAAACAAATACCAGCAAGCGTCGCCTTTTCACTTCTTTCAGCATATTCGCTCGGAGGAAAATGTGTTTTTGCAATTAACGGATTTATTTATAGGTGCCATTACCTACAAAGCAAGAAAAGAACACGAAAATGAAAATGCATCTTTAGTCAAAAAAGAAATTGTCAATTATTTGGAACAAAAATCAGGTTATGCTTTAGATGACGGAACAAACCCCTTTGAAGAGAAGTTTAATATTTTCGATTTCCAAATCCAAACAAACAATTAGAAATGATAGATTTAAATAGTGAAGACCACGAATTAGAACTATTAGAAGATTTGTTCGAAGAATTAGATATTGATAATCCAACGAAAGATCAACTATTTCAGTTGTATGGTATTTTCAAAAAGGACTTTATCCAAAAGCCCATCATTATTGGTACGGTGCAAGTAGGTTTTAATAAAAAAATATCAAGACATCCTTTGTTTAAAGGGAAACCTGAAGGGTTTGAACATATCTGCACCAGAGAGAGTAAACATTCTGGAAGAAGAAATTTTGATCCTGAAAGAGCTAATAAAATCCATTGGATAAAACCAGTCATAAATAATGCTGCGAATGTCCGAGTTAAATATTTTGAAAGAGAACATTTTAAGGGGCAAAATCAAAGGTACTTTTGGTTTCAAGATAAAGATTATGTAGTCATCATTAGAGAGATTACCACCGATCTACAGTTGATTACCGCATTTAAAATTGATGAATTAAATAGACGTAATTTTGTTAATTGGTATCGAGATTTCAATAACAAAAAAGCATAAAAAAACCCCACTTTGTAAGTGAGGAACGTATCTTAAGGCAATACGATTGATGCAACAAATGTGCTAAGCCAAGTCCTCTACCCTTTGGGTATTGACATTGCAAATGTAAGAATATTTTTTGTATCTTATTAATAATTAGAATAAAAAAAATAAAACTAAACCATAATAAATCATTCAATATGGCTTTTACAGAGGACAATAGCTCACAACTACCAGCAATTAAATTATTGATTAATTTAGGGTATGAATATTTAGAAAGTCAGCAGGTATTAAAGCTGCGAGATCACAGAGAAAGCAATGTGATTTTGACCCAGGTTTTGCGTGAGCAATTACATAAAATTAACGAAATCATAATTGGAAAAAAGACAGCCAAATTTGAGGATGCTAATATTGAGCGTGCAATCCAGAAATTAAAAGAAATACCACTTTCAGAAGGATTGGTACAAGCGTGTAATTATATTTATAAGCTTTTGATTTACGGTGTTGCCTTAGAGCAATCTATTGATGGAGATAAAAAAAGTCATACGTTACAATTCATAGATTGGAAAAATCCTGAAAATAATAAATTTCAAGTAGTAGAAGAATTTTCAGTTCTTAGAACAGGAAGAAAAGATACCTATCGTCCTGATATTGTTCTTTTTGTAAACGGTATTCCTTTAGTAATAATCGAAAGCAAAAGTCCAACAATAAAAGAACCCATTAAACAAGCTATTTCTCAGCATATCCGTAATCAGCAGGAAGATGCTATTCAAAATTTATATGTGTATAGCCAGATATTAATGGCAACGTCTTTAACGGAAGCAAAATATGCGACAACCAATACAAAGGAAGAGTTTTGGGCAGTTTGGAAAGAGAAAGATGAAAAATATGTTGACAAATTAAATGATCTCGTAAATAAAGCAATTGATACAGAATCATTAGATAAATTATTTAGCAATCCGGATATCCGAAGTCATTCTAATAAAATAGCTTACTTAGAGAAATATCAGCAGGAGGTAAGTCCAACCAAACAAGATATTTTAATCAATGGCTTGGCTAGTCCAGAAAGGTTATTAATATTTATAAAAGATTTCGTTTTGTTTGAAGGCGGTGTCATAAAAAAAGTGGCTCGTTTTCAACAGTTTTTTTCTATCAATAAAATTATTGAAAGAATAAAACCAATACGTAATGGTAACCGAAAAGGAGGTGTTGTTTGGCATACCCAAGGAAGTGGAAAATCTCTTACTATGGCAATGCTGGCTAGGAAGATTATAGACATTATTCCTAACCCTCAAATTATACTGGTAACAGACAGAACTGATCTAGATAGACAAATTACAGAAACTTTGAAAAAAGTGGATATTGATGTTTTAAATGCTACATCAGGAAGACAACTTATCAATTTACTAAAAGGAAACGGTGATTTCGTAGTTACTACAATCATTAATAAGTTTGATGCTGCCATTAAAAATATAGAAGAAAACAGATTTGGAAGTCCAAATACATTTGTATTGATCGATGAAGGGCACAGAACGCAACACGGTTTTTTTAATGTAAATATGGAACGTGTATTACCAAACGCTTGTTTCATTGTATTTACAGGGACGCCATTGATGAAAAAAAATAAAAATACCGCAGAGAAATTTGGTGGAATTATAGATACTTACACCATCATCGAAGCGGAAGAAGATGGCGCAATTGTTCCAATACTATATGAAGGTAGATTAGCTGTACAAGAAGTGAATAAGACGGCGCTGGATCGTGGTGTGGATATGGTGATGGAAGATATGGAAGAATATCAGAAAGTGGATCTCAAAAAGAAAATGAGTAAAGCAGGTCTAATTTCCAAAACAGATCAAAATATTTATCAAATCGCTTTTGATATCAGCAAGCATTTCAAAGAAAATTGGGGTGTAGATAAAGAAGGTATTCATTCAGGATTTAGAGGGATGGTAGTTTGTGATGATAAACCAACGGCTGTTAAATACAAAAAAGCATTCGATCTAATCGCAAAGGTGAAGACAGAAGTGGTGATGTCTGCACCTGATACAAGAGAGAATAATGAAGATGTCCACAGTTCACAATCTCCTGAAGTAAAACAATATTATGATCTACTAAAAACAAAATACGGAAGTGAAATTGATAAAATGATCATTCAGCAATACGAGTATGGAGAAAATATAGAACTTCTCATTGTGATTGATAAATTACTTACGGGGTTCGATGTTCCGCAAACCATTGTCATGTACTTATGCCGTAAACTAAGAGAACATAATTTATTGCAAGCCATAGCGCGTGTAAATAGAGTCTATCCTGGTAAAGATTTTGGTTATATTATAGACTATGCTGGTGTAATGGAAGAACTGCAAGAAGCAATGGAAACTTATACAGATAATCTTGATGGTTTTGATCCAAAAGAATTAAAAGGAACACTTACAGATATAAAGGAAGAAATAAAAAAATTACCAAGTGCTCATGCTGATCTTTTAGGTATTTTTAAATCCATTAGGAACAAGAATAACATTGATGAATATGTAGTCCTTCTAGCTGATGAAGCACTGAGAGAAGAGTTTTATACCAAATTCAATTTTTATACACGTGTTTTAAAAATTGCATTATCAACAGTCGATTTCCATGAAAATAAGTCAACTAAAGAAATCGATCTGTACAAAGATGACCTTAAAAAATACGCCAGTATTAGAGTGGCTGTTAACAATACGTTTTTGGATAGAATTAGCTTTTCGCAATATGAAAAACAATTGCAGAAACTTTTGGATCAACATGTTATCACAGAGGAAGTCATAAAATTAGTGGAACCAATTAGTATTTTAGATACAGAAGCTTTTGAAGAGGAAATTGAAAAATTAGTTGGACCAAGAGCGAAAGCCGAAAAAATAGCTGCTGCAACCTCCAAATATATTTCGGTTAACGTAGATGTTGACCCTATTTTATTTAAAAAATTATCGGAGTTAATCCAAGAAACCATTTCAGATATGCGCGCAAATCGGTTATCGGAATTAGAAGCTTTGAAAAAACTAAAAGAATTGAAAAATCAAGCTTTAAAAGGAACAACCAAACGGCTTCCAACGGAAATTGAAGATAAAAGAAGAAAAATTGCTATTTATCATGCATTAGAAGTAGTAAATGATTTAAAAGGTAAAGAGGTAGAAATTACATTGATGTTTGATGAAATGCTAACTACATTAGAAATTGTTGATTGGTATAAAAATAGTGACATTATCAATAAGATTGAGTTGGATTTTGGGGATTACTTGATGGATGTAATGGATATGTCGATGTCAAAATCAGATGAGATTACGCGACAATTAATCGAAATTGCTATCGCAAACAATGGATAAGATGGAAAGTTGTGTTCATTTTGGAAAGCATAAAATTGATTTTAAATTAAATTTCAAGAGTAGGAAGACGTTAGGTATAAAAGTTTTACCCGACACTTCCGTTGAAGTTACTGCACCGATTGATTTATCATTAGAGAACATTCATAAGTATATTTTGAAAAAAGCAATGTGGATTTTAAAACAAAAATCTTATTTCCTTAATATGGATGTTATAGGAAATGAGATTATAGTAAAATCAGGGTATTCAGTAAATTATTTAGGAAGAAGATATAAACTAATTATAGAAGTTTCTGACAAAGATGATGTTTTATATAAAGGAAATTTGTTTCTTATTTACACAAAAAAGAAAAATAATTCACAAATCGTATTTGAAAAATGGCTAAAAGAACGAGCTTATAATAAAATTACTGAAATTGCTTCACCCATTATCAAAAAATTCAATAATTCATTTGATGCACCAAGCGACTTATTTTTTCAAGAAATGCCTACACGTTGGGGAAGTTGTACTATTAATAATAAACTAATATTCAATCCTAAACTTATACATGTACCCAAACGCTGTATAGAATATGTTGTCATGCATGAATTGTGTCATACTGTACATAAACATCATAATAATGATTTTTTTAATCTATTAACGATTATGATGCCAGATTGGGAAAAAAGAAAAGAGAAGTTGGACAATTACCTCTGATTGAATTATCTTAAACTCTCAGTGAATATCATAGAAAACAAAAAGCCAAAACTTATCAAGTTTTGGCTGTATTTTTGGCTGTAATTACCGTAAATTATTGATAATCAGATGATATTGCAGAGAGGAAGGGATTCGAACCCTCGATACAGTTACCCGTATACCAACTTTCCAGGCTGGCTCCTTCAACCACTCGGACACCTCTCTAATTGAAGACTGCAAAAATAGTCTTTTTTGCCGAATAACAAAAGTGTTTTCTTGGGGTTATGTACGTTTCTATATTTTTAATGCCAATCATTTTAAATCAAGATTTTCAGGATTATATTCCCACTCTCAAAACCTCAAACAAAAGTTCTCATTCCGTTACTTCCCCGCAAAGACTTTTAGAAAAATTCTCTGAAAAACTTCCTGCATAATTAGGATTTTCCAAAAGATGCATCGCTTTGGTTATCGCACTTTCAGCCGTGATATCATGTCCGCTAATTGCACCGATTGTGTTGAAAATATTGGAATTGGAGTATTTTCCAAAAGAGATTCCACCCGAAACACATTGCGAAACCACCACTATTTCAGTACCTCTTTCACGAAGAAACTTTAAAATCTGCTGTGTCTTTTCAGTATTAAAAATAGTTCCAGAACCAAAAACCTGCAAAATCAAAACCTTCATATTCGGAATTTCTGAAAAATGATCCAAATGCATTCCCGGGAAAATTCGCCAAAACAAAACATCCTGCGAAATATGGTCGTCTACCGTAAATTCAGCATCAGTTTTCGGTCTTAACAACAAATCCTTTTCCACTTTCAGATGAACTCCCGATTGTCCTAAAACCGGATAATTTGGCGATCGATATGCATCAAAATATTCCGCGGAATACTTCAAAGTTCTATTCCCACGCAACAATTTATATTCAAAATAAACCGCAACTTCTTGAATGACCGCTTCATCATTTTCGTACAAACTTGCATAATAAAGACTTGTCAAAAGATTTTCCTTTGCATCCGTCCTCAAATCTCCAATCGGCAATTGCGAACCGGTAAGAATCACGGGTTTTCTCAAATTTTTTAACATGAAACTCAATGCAGATGCGGTGTAAGACATCGTATCAGTTCCGTGAAGAATCAGGAATCCGTCATATTTCTCATAATTTTTGCCGATGTAGTTGGCGATAATTTTCCACTCATTTGGACCCATATCCGAAGAATCGAGCGGCTTTTTGAAGGGATGAACCGAAACTTCACACTCAATCAATTTCATTTCCGGAATTTTCTTGAAGATATTCGAGAAATCAAAAGGAACCAAACTTCCTGATTCATAATCTTTTTCCATCCCTATTGTTCCGCCGGTGTAGATGAGGAGTACTTTTCGTTTCATTTGAAGATTTTCATTTTACTTTTTGGTCAAATGCAATTGCTTTATTAGGAATATTCGAGTTCTGGTTGGCAATTTCATGCCTTAAAATTAAACTTTTTAGTAGAAACCTGAAAATCATAATAATTTGGGCGATTTTTTTAAATTTCCCCACGCTTTTGCCACAGCAAAAAATTTAAAAAAGCGGGCTTTACGCTGCAATTCCTCGTGCAGCCGCTTACTACCAACACTCAAAATTTTCCGACGCTTACTGTGGGATTTCCGCTGCAATCCCTATCGCGGTTTTCGTTATGAAACTGAAGTTATTGTCTTCTAAATATCAGAAATTTTACACTTTTCGGCGCTCGCTTCGCTCGCGCCACCAAAAATCTTTAATTTTTCCTTTGTTTACTTCTTATGTTTTTTAAAAATTGGAATAACACACACAGAACTTTTGTGACTTTTGCGGTTTTTGAGTTTAATTTTTGCAGCAGCTTAATTTCCCTTATTTTTGGGCCATGAAAAATCGCGAAACCTTCGAATACCTCAAACAGTTCCTAACCGATGAACGTTTGCGAAAAATAGAACATTTCGCGGCAGAAAGTTCCGATTTCGTTTTACCGGTGATGGAAGATGTGTATCAGTTCCGGAATGCGGCTGCAATTGTGCGTTCCGTTGAAGCATGCGGTTTCCACAAAATTGTGGCGATGGAAAGCGAAAATGTTTTCAACCCAAATTTGCGCGTGACAAAAGGTGCAGAAAATTGGGTGGAAGTAGAAAAACTTCCCCATCATTTAGATTCTTTGAAGGAAATAAAAAATCGAGGCTACAAGATTCTAGCAGTTTCACCTGAAAACAACGCAACGATGCTTCCCGATTATCAAATGAATGAACCCCTCGCGTTGGTTTTCGGAACCGAATTAGAAGGAGTTACCGATGAAATTTTAGATTTTGCGGATGAAACTTTAGCCATTCCGATGTATGG
>APMI01005591.1_pt1 | contig 26659 bp, 42 predicted proteins | sample 667938 | NCBI WGS metagenome assembly APMI01 (sample SAMN01084076, study PRJNA167559) | wastewater metagenome | biome: Wastewater | place: Denmark: Ejby Moelle, Odense | collected 2011-11-28
TCGACGATGGCGTTACCGTCGTCGCTCTTGAAGCGGAAGACGTCGATCACGTAGAGGTTGTCAAACTCGTCCTGCAGGATAGTCGCGCAGACGGTGTAGTCGTTCTGCGCGCCCTCGGTGATGGCGAAGTCCCATGCCTGATAGACGGTGCGCCCGCGGTGGCTGGGGGCGTGGGCATACCTGCGGAACAAGTCCTTGGTGAAGTAGATACCGCTGTCCGGTGTCGGGTTCTGCTGATACAGGGCGTTCCACATGCGGATCATGCCCGCGGCCTTGTAGTTCAGCTTCTTCCTCTTCAGCGCCTCTGTGGTGTAACGCTCCGGGTGCAAGGCCGTGCCGTGCGGCCGGGTCATGCGGGCGCCCTCGGGCACCGGGCTGTTGGGCGGTATCTCCACGATGCGGTCATCCGTCAGGATGTACTCGTCGCCCTCCTCGTTGATGGCCGGGTAGCGGACGATCTCGAACTTCTCGCCCTCCCCTTTCATGGCCTCTTGGATGCGACCCGCCCAGTCGTCTTCGTGCCACCACGTCATAATGCCCAGCACACCGCCGCCGGGGGCGAGGCGCGAGTGAGCGGTGGAGATATACCACTCCCATGTGTTCTCCCGAATGGTGTTGGAGTCGGCCGCTTCCTGGTCCTTTACAAGGTCATCAAGAAGCAGGATATGAGCACCTCGACCAGTAATACCAGTGCCCACACCCGCCGCAAGATAGCCGCCGCCCGCGGTGAGGTTCCAGTTCTCGACGGACTGGCTCGCCGGATCAAGGACAGCATCAGGAAACACAGAGGCATAAGCAGGGTCACGAAGAAGGTCACGGATGTACCTCGAAAAGGAGAGTGACAGTGAGCCGGTGTGGCTGGCTGCGATGATTTCCCAGTCAGGATGCTTGCCCAGCACCCATGGCGGGAAGTGACGGGAGCCGAGCTCAGATTTTCCGCTCCGTGGAGGGCACATCAGCAACAGGCGCGGCTCCTCACCGCGCTCCACGGCCTCGACAAACCGCTCAAGACGTCTGCAAATGTCCTTGTGGACCCAGCCGGGCAGGTACTTGGGCCGGAAGCGCTGGACGAAGGGTAGCATCCTGCGCCGGGCGAGCTCCCGAGAGGCCAGCTCACGCACCGGATCAGTGGCCGCCGCCGCTTTGTCGAACTTGGGGGCGACGTAAGGGAGGGCGAAGGCTGCGTCGGCCTCTGCCTGGGTCTCTGGTGTGCGCTCCACAGGGCGCTCTGGCGGCTTTTCCGGGCCCGTGGTGGGCTCTGGCGGCTGGGCGATGGCCGGCAGGGCCGTGGCGGCCTTTCTGCCGCGTCTCTTGGGCTCTGGCAGGGGCGTCTTCGGCGCCAATTCGACGCAGAAGTCACAGATCGCGTGCTCGGTGAGCTCCGGGGTGAGGCTGAAGGACTCCAGATCACGCTCAATCTGGCAGCTGGGGCAGGTTCTAGTCGATGACACGGGCTTCCCCTTCGAGAATGCCGTCCACGACCTCGCCTTCGGACAGCCGCAGCAGGTCTTCGTCGCTCAGCGACTGCATCTTGTGCCGCAGGCGACCCTGACTGGTTGTGACCTCGAGCTTTTTCACCTCCGGGGCGTTGTATCCCATCATCTTGGAGATGTCCCGGTAACCAGTGAGCATGGTGAGGGGCTCGCCATTGAGGCGGGCCATCTCGATTGCGTCGAGGATGCCGTTCAACACACCCACCCGTGTGATCTGCGTCGCACTCGACAGCTCATCACGTCTATCGGCCAGGGCTGCCTGCACCACTTCATTCCGGCTGACTGTCGGCCCGGATGACGCATGGGCGTATCCAGCCGCGAGCGCAGCTTCGCATTTCGACTTGCCATCGAGGATGCCTTCGACGAGCGCTTCCTGCTTCTCGGTAAGAACCGTCGGGGCGGGTTTCTTACGCTGTCTGGGTTTGGTGATATTGGTTGCCATACACCAGAGTCTATCAGAGGGTGTCAGATTTTCAATTCGATCTGTTTGTCATATTTGTCCTGAGAAAATTTTGAAAAAAATATGAGGCGGCTTTGTTTCCGAGAGGGCTACCCACTTGGGATATCGGTGAGTTGGTCTTGAAAAACTCACGAACTTAGTAGGTGAGGTCCCTCCCCTACCTTCCCGAAAATGGGTGGGTGACTTCGGATTCGGTTTCGGAGCCGACCGGAAAAGGCTACGGATTCGCTTCGCGAATGAGACAAAGGCAACGGCGCGACGCTGTCGCTCGCGTGCGCTGAAGCGCACAGCATGAGTGACGTACCGACGCAGGCCGAAGGCTGCGTCGTGTGCCGCGCTGAAGCGCGTCACGCAAGCTCGTCTCTTTGTAAGCGGGGCATGTCGCCCTGCACATTCAAGGAGACACATCATGGCTATCCACTACCTCACCGAAGCTGACTTCCACGACCCTGAAGGGCTGTTCTACATCCAGCAGAGCTGGCCGACAGCATTCGAAGACAGCGTATACGATCGAGACCTGCACAAGCACTACTTGACCGACCACGGCGCTCACTACTTCGAAGGGCTTGAGCACCACCAGACGACGCAGTGCCTCATGCCTGCTGACCCTCGCCTCAGCGATCTTCCCTTCTGATGCTCGCCCGCGCCGTCCTCTTCACGGCGTGGGGCGCACTCGTGCTCTACGCCCTCTGCCTCATCTAGGAGATATCACATGACCGCTGAGTGGCTCGACTTCGACGAAGTGATCGTCATCTGAACCACTTCCCCGGCAAGCCGGGGGAAGGCAAGCTCGTATTTTTGTAAGACGGGGAATGGTTCCTCGTCTCTTTCAAGGAGATTGTCATGAATATCTGGTTTGCATCCGGCGAGAACGCCGAGCTTAGCAACCTCGCCGCGCGCCCCTTCGAGGTTAACGGCCATCGTTACCTGAGCGTCGAGCACGCATATCAGACCCTTAAAGGCGGCGTGTTCGACGAAGCGACGTTCCTCCGCTACACACGCGCTGGCGTGAAGATTGTCGGGCGTCATCGCCCCAGAACCGAGAACGGCTGGAACATCGAGCTGATGAGAAAGTTGATCCTCATCTCATTCTTGCAAAACCCTGTCGCCGCCGAGGTGCTCCTGGCGACAGGTGACGCGGAGCTTACGCACAAACAGGATCGCGGCGTTTGGAGAATTGAGTTCCCTCGCTTGCTGATGCGCGTCCGTGCTGAGCTGGCGTCACGCTGAGCAACCACTTCCCCGGCAGGCCGGGGAAGACATGCTCGTATTTGTGTAAGACGGGGAATGGTTCCTCGTCTCTTTCAAGGAGTTTCCATCATGGCCAAGACCACCAACACCGCTGTCGTCGTTTCTGCCAAGCCCACCATCGCCCAGATCGCCCAGATGTCAAAGTCTGAACGCGCCGCCTACATCGCGATGCGCACTGGCGCTCAAAACGATGACGTCGAGCTCGACCTCAGCAGGCTCGCGAAGAACACCGCCGACCGGGCAATCGCCGGGCTCGGTCGCTTCACCGGCACCGTCAAGGAGATTGCCGTCGGCGCGAAGAGCTCCTTCCAGGCTGGATACCTCTCGGCCCTGGACGACTAAGCCCGCCCGTCGCCCCGCCGCTCGCGCGGCTGGGGCGACCCAAAAACGAAAAGCCGCAAAGCAACCTATGGGCAAGGCGCCCTTACGATCTAAGGAGAACGAACATGCTGTACGAAGCCATTGATTACAACGACCCCTGCTCCATCCTCATGAGCATGGAGGGTGACGAGGACGAAGCGTCCGAGTCCGTATGGAGCTCCGGCTGCTCAGTCAGCCGCGGCGAGCGCGAGCGTGACATCGACGGACATGACATGCGCGGTGCGAGCCCGGCCGAGTTGGCAGCACTCGAGTTCAATGTGGATTACAACTGAGTAACAAGACACGTGGTATTACTTGGTGGTAATGCTCACGTGGTAGCGTGATTACATGGTGGTAACGTGAACGCATAAAAAGGGTGTGTTGTTTTTTTACAACACCTGTGGATAACTTTTGCGTGTTCCGTTCCAATCCGAAAATTAGCACCACAGAAAGAACATGCGATTTTCTCAAAAGACGAAATCGAGATTTCCTAGAGCTAACTACTTACTGTTATTTTGGAACAAAAATATATATATATATCAAGCACTTACAAAAATAAATGTTCCAAAGTTCCATTATGACAGTCGCTGTCATATTTTCCAAACAAGAACTGTTCTCATTGCCGAAAAACTCTTGTCATTTATGACATTAAACTTCGGAACTTTGGAACAGCTTAATTTTGAGTCACCCTCGTCATATTAGGAGCCTGTCATGAACGAAGTCATCAACAACCTGGGTCAAATCGCCGCCGCTGCCGAGTATTTCGACCGTAAAACCGGGGCTGCCTGGAAGCTGCGTGCCGTCATCACCAACGCTGTAGTATGGGCAGCCAACCGTGTCTGGACGCTCCAGAACGACGAGCAGGCACCGCGTGAGATGCTCTGCAAGGCCATGATCACCCTGGCCACCCTGCGCTGCTGGACGCGCGATGTAGACAGCACCGCCCTCAGCCTCGACCTCACCCCCGGCGCTGTCCGTCGCACTCTGGGTCTCGAACGCAAGATCGACGCCCACGAAGAAGCCTGCCGCGTAGCACGAACCAAGTGCATCCAAAGGCGCTCGGCTGCCAAGTTCCAAGAGTTCTACAACGCAGCCATCCAAGCCCTGGACGACCAACGCAAGGCGCGTGAGGCGGCTGTGGAGAGTATCGCCAACCTGATCAGCGACAACGGCTTCAGCTGGGAGGGTGAGTTCACCGACATGCGCGGATACGACGTGCTGCTCAGCAATGGCAGCTTCCTCGACGACACCGACCTGTACGACGACGACTCTGTCGAACTTCAGACCGACCGCCTCGCCGAGACCGTGGCCTCCGTACTCGAAGGCATGTACCTCGAGTGTGAAGCCGATCTAGCTGCGGCACTCACCACCGCCAAGATCAACCGACTGTCCGCATATGCTCAGGGTATCGACCAGATGATGAAGATCGTCGGCATCGACACCGCGAAGCTGGCTCGCCGACAGGTTGCACTCGAGAAGCAAATGGACAAGGCCGAAACCAAAATCAAGGCATCCATGCAGACCGTCGAAGCCGACATCAAAGGCGAGATCAGCAAACTGATGGCTCAGCAAAACGCTGAACCCCAAGAGCCGACCAAGCTGAAACGTCACATGGTTAAAGGCGAAGCCGCCTAACTCAAACAAGGGCCGCAAGGCCCTTGTCACACATTAAAGGAGAACGCCGTGAACAATTTTGACGACTGGTACTACGAACAATGCCAGATCGACGCAGCCGAGCTGGTCGGCCCCAATGCGCACGAATACGAGCAGTGTGTTGAGCGCTTCTATGAGGACGAAGGCCGTCGTGAAGCTCACCGCATTCGTTACAACCTCGAACACGCATAAAGGAGAACACCGTGATCATCACTTACACCGACAAGCAATTCACCCTCAACGTCACCGACGAACGGGTGACACCATTCTGGAAATGAGCGCCACCGACGTCCAGTTCAAGATGGACCTCACCAAGGCAGCCATCAACGGCCACAAGCTCACGAAACTGATCAGCGATCTGGTCAAGAAAGCGCGTAAACCACGTTGACATAAGCCCGAGAGCCTAACAAGCTCTCGGGCCTGTCTTTTAGATTCCACAACACCACTATGGGCACGGCCATGTCACTCACCAAAATCGAAAACGTTCAACTCACATCGATTCGGAACGCAATCGGTGTAATGACAAGCGCAGAAGCGCTACAACTCGCCGTTGAATGTGAAGAGCACAAACTCGCCGTCGGCCCATTTGACCAAGCATTCGTATACTTCGCGAGTCAACAACTCACCTTCGAAAAATACGCACTGCTTCTTGAAAAAGAAGAACGGTCATAAGGCAAGAGAGCACCAAGCCCATAGCAAAACTGATCATCTACGAGGAGTAATACCGTGCAAATAATACAAGAGAAATTCAACGAACTATTCAACAAACCAAACATGACTCCTTCGGCAAGCAAGTTAGAGTCAATGCTCGCCGATCTCGGCGTAACCATCACCAAAACACTAATTATCAACGGCATTGAATGCCCGCAACCGCAACGCGAACCATTAGAGCCTGGTGAAGAATACTTCATTGCCAATCCAATCAACAACGCCATGTACTACGGTGGGTTCTTTTGGGACGATTCCCCCGACGACATAAAATGGCTAGAACGCGGCCTCGTCTACCTTAACAAAGAAGACGCAATCAAAGTCGCCACCGCGCTTCTCATACCACTGAAAGGCACAAACAATGAAAATTCCTGAACTGAATGAAGACGAACGCTACGCTGGCATCATCATCGGCAGCGCCACGGGCCAGCCCACCCACCACGTCGTGCTCTTGCCCGACCCGCCCGCCGAACGCCTCAGCTGGGACGAGGCCATGGCGTGGGCCGAGTCAATCGGCGCCAACCTCCCCACCCGCCAAGAAGCCGCCCTGCTGTTTGCCAACGCAAAAGACGCCTTCGAACCAACCTGGTATTGGACCGGCGAGCAGTACGCCGGCTACGCCTCTTTCGCCTGGATCCAGGTCTTCGACTTTGGCTCCCAGTACGACTTCGACAAGGGCTTCAAGGGCCGAGTCCGCGCCATTCGTCGAGTACCCATCACAGAGAACTAACATGGACATCATCGAGAAGGCCGCCTCTCGGGAGCTCGCCCGGCGAGTGCGCCATGCGTTGAACGCTGCAGCCGCACGTGGCTTGCCATGCTGTAGTTGCTTAATCTCAGCCCTCTGACAAAGGGCACAACCCTAGGAGTAATCAATGAGCATCATCGGAAAGACCTGTATCGTCCGCACGCAGACCGCAGGCGTTTTTCTTGGCACCGTTACAAAGCGTAAGGGCAAAGAAGCCAAACTCACCAAGGCCCGGCGGCTCTGGTATTGGGCCGGCGCCGCCAGCCTTTCCCAACTCGCCACGGAAGGCACCAGCAAACCCAATCAATGCAAGTTCCCCGCTTCGGTGCCGGAAGTCATCCTCACCGAAGTGATCGAAATCATCCCCGCTACGGAGGCCGCGATCGCGTCTATCGCCGCGGTGCCGGAATGGCGGGAGTGACAACCGATTACGGCGACGGCTCCGGAGACGGCTCCGGCTACGGCGACGGCTCCGGCTACGGCTACGGCTCCGGCTACGGCGACGGCTCCGGCGACGGCGACGGCTCCGGCTACGGCTACGGCTACGGCTCTGGCTACGGCGACGGCTCCGGCGACGGCTCCGGCTCCGGCTCGTGCTGAAGACCAACAAGAACCGCTTCGTAACAAAGTAACTGCGAGGAGATAGCTGACATGACTTGGCCGTAGCCACCTCACACCATCAAGTCATCCACAAATTGGCACAATCGAAGCCGCCAAAAGAGCTTCGAAGGAATCACATGGCATTGGCCTATACGACAAACGCCTTGAGCGCATAGAACACAACTTGAAGTTGGTGCACCAGTCGAAACGGAAGGTGACAAACGGGGCGAGTACCACCGGCCAACATCCCGAGAAACAAATACAGCCTGAAGGGCAGACCATGATATGGATCATATGAACCGGGCTTTGACAAACGGGCAAGGAGCGCGACCTTAACCCAGACGTCAATTACGTGCGATGCGCCCGCCAATAACGCACAGTCAACCCCCAAGCAACAGCGGACGCGCTGTGATTAGCAGGCTGGACGAAATGAAGCATGTAACCACCGAGTGCTATGCCTGCTGCCTGTGATCTCACAGGCAGTGGAGATGGCATTTTCAAAGGAGAACAAAATGCCCTACACCGAATTTCGTAGATCATATGGCGACTTCGAAGTCGTCATTCCGGCAATCGATTTCAGCCGTCTCTGCAAAGACGAAGTTCGTCACACAATAATCGATCTACGAAACTATGGACACGGTTATAAGTTTGTGTGTAATGCGGTCAGGTGTGCGGCAAGTCTAATTATTGGCGATGCAATAGACCCAAACGAACGTGGACTGCAAAGATTTATCGCAGATTCGTTCGGAGGTTACATCCCCAGCAGCTTATTCGACCCATACACCACAGCCGGCAACCGACTTCGCATTGAATGGTGCAAGCACATGGCCAACGAAATCGAACGCGAGTTCAAACTATGACTTGCCAATTTTGCAAAAGCGAGCTTATTGAGCTGGGAAAGCTCGGACAATTCACATACTACCGTTGTAAAGGTTGTGGCCTGGAGTATCGAAAATGAACGCCTTCGCCCTCATACATGGCAGCATCGAACCCATTCTCTATGGGCTCGTCATCTTCGTCGGCCTACTTATCACACTCAACAAGCTACTGAACCTTCAGATTCTCAGCTTTGTATGCGACGTCGCTGTGTTCTATCTCGTCTTCAGCCTGCACGGTCACAGCATGACCGGTGGCTTTGCAGCAACCATTGCCGCGCTCCTGTCCGGAGTCATATTTCCTCACCTCATCAGAAAGAAGTTCAAATGAGCATTAAGAAGCGGCTCAGCGGTTGGGTCATGGCAGCAATCAGTATCGTCATCAACGCCTTCGGCTTCACCAAGGAATTGAAAGCTCCACGAAAGCCTAAGACCCCCAAAACCCCAACCGATTACGAAGCCATGCACGCCGCAAAAATGAAACGCAGGCGAAAGGCCGAAACCCGCCTCCACAACCAACACAATAAGGAAGCCTGATCATGCCCAACAACATCGCAGCAATCATGCGCACGGACGTCAAGGCCGTCGACGTGCGCTTCAGTTCCGCCAAAAGCAACATCTACACGTACTTGACGACCTTCACCGTCGCTGTCGACGACTTCGTTGTTGTGCCTGTCGCCGATGAAACTTTCAAAGTGGCAAGAGTGCACGCAGTCAAGCCCGCAGAACTCGACCCGAACGATGAAATCACCTACAAGTACATCATTCACGCATTCAACCTCGACGAGTACAACAAGGTTCTCACCGAAAACGAAGAAATCGAACGCCTGATCGCCGGGGCACAACGCGCAAGCATGCGCAACGCATTCGCCAGCGCTGTCTTGGCCAACGTCGACACCGACACGCGCGTGCGGCTCGAGCTCCTTACCAACAAGCAACCCAAACTAGACATCTAATCATGACGCAACCCATCCTCCCCCTGATTATCTACCACGACAATTGCGCCGACGGATTTGGCGCAGCCGTGGCCGCTTACAAGAAATTTGGTGCCGACGGCGCCGAGTACCTGCCGATGAACTACAACGACCCGCGGGTGAAGCTCGAGCAAATTGAATTCTTTGATCCGGTGCTGCGGTTCCCCGTCAGCATCGCCGGCCGCGACGTCTACATCCTGGACTTCAGCTTCAGCCCCGAAATCATCGACGCGATGGTGATTGAGACGGCGACCTTGACCTGGATCGATCACCACAAAACAGCATTCGAAGCGTTCAACTTCAACGCAACCGAGCCGGTCCACCTCAACGACTTCGAGATGAAGCTGGAAATCATCCTCGACCCCAACAAGTCCGGCTGCGTCCTGGCCTGGGAGCACTTCCATCCCAACGATGAAGTCCCCATGCTGCTGAAGTACATCGAAGACCGCGACCTGTGGCGCTGGCAATACACCGACACTCGAAATCTCGCAACTGGCTTGCGCAGTAAGCCCTTCAGCTTCGAATGGTTCAACACCGCCAGCGAAAACCTCGCTGCTGTAATAGCCAAGGGGGCTGCAATGAACGAGCTGTTCGACCAGCAGCTCGCAGACATCACCAAAAAGCACATGGTCGTGATGATCAACGGCAACCTCGGCCGCGCCGTTAACTGCACCCCGCAATTTAGCAGCGAAGCCGGCAACATTCTGGCCAAGCAGTCCGGCACCTTTGGCATGACGTGGTGCGTCAATGACAAGGGTGAAGTCAACGTTAGCCTGCGCAGCATTGGCGACTACGACGTGAGCGCTATCGCCAAGACCTTTGGCGGCGGTGGCCATCGCAACGCCGCTGGCCTCAAAATCTCCTTCAACAATCTTTACTTCAAAGACGACATGCTGACGTTGACCTCGTAACCCGAACTCTTACACCCTCCAACCGAGGGTGTTTAACAAGCGATGTTCATCAAAGCATCGCTTGTTAAACACGGAGAAAGAATCATGGACATCAACGCAAAACTGAAAGCAGCCAACGCCGTAGCCCAACGTGGAGCAGCGATGGGGCGTGCTGCCTGGGGCTTAGACGAGCACCGCAACAGCCCGATGATGATGTACGTGCAACGAGTCAAGTTCATTGACGGTGACTACGATCTCGGCGGCGCATACTGGGGAGGTCATCCCAGCGAGCCGCTGTTCTGCGCGTGGGCTGAAAATGTCGACGCTCGAGTGTTTGTCCGCGCCAAGGACAGATCGCTCGCCAAGCGCAAAGTCAAGAAGCACTTTGTCAACGCCAAGTTCTTCAGGTGAACACCATAAAAATCAAAACGAATGAACTGATTAATATGTCGCTGGATTTGCTAAGAGAGCTTTAACCATGCGCCGTCAAATCACAAAGACCCAATTCTATAGCCGCGGCGGATTCTCCAACCCGCACCAGTACCGTCGAATGATCGACCGTGCGTGGTGCTATTTTGAGAAAGACTAGATCATGACACCCAAGAAACAAAAGAAGGTCGAGCGCATCCGGGATTTGGAGCGCAAACTTATTGAGGCTCAGGCCCAACAGATCCACAACTACCACTCCGCAAGTCATGAACTTGAGAAGATGGGCACAACTCACTGTATGAGGTCAGCAGTAATCGTTACTTTTACCGTCCTTGGTGGAAGGACCATAAGCCCGGTAGCCATCCGTGACGGCCTTTCAGAGGCAACAATCAAGGCCCTTCAAGAAGACATGCGGCGATCTTTCGAACAGGCAACTGCGTTCAAACCAAAAGGATGGATCGGAGAATAAATCATGGGATGGACAACCACCTACAAGCCGAAGGGCGAACCCGCCCTCGACTTCTTTAATCGCGCCGGCGTTTTCACTTGGAGCGGCGACAGCCCTCACACGCACAAAGTTCTCGATAGTGCATTAGTTAAGTTCAACACGTTCTATGCAGCGGTCGAGCAGACTCACAAGGAGACCGGTGAGCGCCACGTCTGGGCCGTGGTAATCCTGATTCGTCGTTACCCAAAAGACATATACAACTTCGGCTGGAAGGACATGAGCGAATCAGAAGGGCCATTCGCGTCCGAATGCCCAGAACGCATCCTCAAGCTGCTCACGCCAACAGACTCAAATGGCGCCAACGAATGGCGTGCACGATGCTGGGCAAACATCGAGCTCCGCAAAACTCGCAAAAACCTACCCCACGGCACCGTGCTCATATATGGGACTCGCGAATACAAAATCGTCCGTCGCATCCGCCGGACAGTCAAGAATAGAACATGGGTGACCGACGAAAGCGGACAATTTTGGCTCATGAAGCGTAGTCAACTCATGGACGCTGAAATTGTATCCAGACCTGACACAAATGGGGGAACGACATGACGATTTATCTCAAAACAGTCGACGGTTTTGGCATCCTTTTCGACGCCGAAGAGGAAGATCGCTCAATGCGACAGCACTTCATCAAAGAATGCGGATGGACTGAAAGCGAATACCACAAAATCAAAGATTGCGCATGGTTCGTTGCCAAGGTGACAGCCTGGAAAGACGGCGTCGAGTTCGCAGCCGAGTATCTAGGTGGCTGCTGTTATAAAACAGTCGACGAGTTCTACACTACATACAAGGACGACTACCTCGCAGACATGATCAACGAGGTGGTTGCTCAAGCAAAAATCAAAGCAAGCACCATGCCCGCCAACCCTGGTTGACCGACTCTGACGGCCTCTGTCAGACTATCCGTCCACCGCAAAGGATAAAATATGGACGTGACATTTCTGTACGCGCCGCAGCGTCTCGTCAAGAGCATCTTACTGCTCGCGAACGGCGACATTCGCAAGTCCGCGTACCCGCACGCCAAGAACTTCACCAGCGAAAAAGTCGACGTCACTGACCTCCTTGGCTTCTACAAACAGCTCACAACCCGAGCTACAGACCCCCGCAAACCCTGCCTGCTCAAGGGTCAGCTGAATCGTCCTCTCCAAGGCGAGTCACGCCGGAACAGCACCAGTACCAACGACAAGACGCAGTTCCTTGTGCTTGACCCTGACGAGGCGCCCTTCTCCTCACCCGACGAACTCATGCGAGCCATCGGTCTGGGCGACATCAGCTACATCGTGCAGTACAGCTCTAGCTACAAGCTGAGCAAGAGCCGCAAGCTCTCAGCGCACATCTTCATCATGCTCGACCGGCCAATCAGCGCCCCTGCGCTCAAGGCGTGGCTGATGCAGAAGAACCTCGAAGTGCCAGCGCTCAAATCGGCTCTGACACTCTCCAACAGCCAGCACGCATTGCGCTGGACGCTCGACATCACCTCGTGTCAGAACGACCGGTTGATCTACATCGCCGAACCTGACTTCCATGGGATGAAGTCGCCAGTCAAACCGAGCGAACGAATCCTCTACGTCAAAAAAGAACACGATCGTCTGGACATCTCCAAGCTGTCGGAAAAACCGCTCGACGCCCTGAAGAAAGACGCACGTGAAGAGATCAATCGCCTACGCGCCGCCGCAGGCCTTGCCGCCATCACTCGTAAACCGCGGATGCAAGGCGAGTACAGCGTTCAATTCGGCGCCAACGAGATCAACGACTGGGATGTCGTCGACGACGATGGTGAGTTTGTTCGTCTGAACCTTAACGGCGGCGATAGCGCAGCCTACTGGCACTACAAGGAAGACTTCGAGCTTCTACACAACTTTAAGGGTGAAGACTCGCTCAAGCTCAAAGAAGTGCTCCCTGAGTATTACCGCGAACTCGTCGAAACCAAAAAGCAAAAACAAAAGGACATCAAAGCTCAGAAGAGCAAAGCCAACGAAGCCATTTCCGACGAAGGCGACCAACTTCTGTGTTTTCGAGACAAGCGGACTGCGGCATACTGGAATGGAACATGGAACCCAGGCACGAAGATTCTTGATCTATTCCCTGCTCGTGACGTGCGCCAATGCGAGCACTTCCTACTCTCTCATGGCGAAGTTGTCGGCGATTTCATCCCTACTTGGGAACGAATCTTCGATCCCAAGTCCGACGAAGTCGTGAATTTTGACAATCACACCGTCAATCTCTGGACACCAAGCCAACATCTTCGAGATGCACGCTGTCAAAAAGAAGCCCATATGGATCGCTGCCCCACCGTCAACAAGATCATCGAATCCGCAGTCGGCAAAGGGCCAGTAAAGGAGCACTTCCTCAACTGGCTCGCCGTCATGATTCAGCACCGAGTTAAACCTCGCACTGCCTGGATTTGCCACGGCACCCAAGGCACAGGAAAAGGCCTGCTGATCAACAAGATTCTGCGGCCGATCATTGGCGACCAATACGTGGTTACCCGACTGCAGAACGAACTCAAAGGCGAGTTTTCAGCGTTCCTTGAATTCGCACTCATCGTGTTCATCGATGAAATCGAAGTCGACTCCCTTGAGTCCGGTGGCTCACTGGAATCAAAACTCAAGTTCTATATCACCGAGCCCATGGTGCCGATCCGCCGGATGCGCACCGACAGCTACTCAGTGCCCAGCTTCACCGGCCTGATCTTCGGCTCGAACAAAGCACAACCGGTGGTGATCCCACGAAATGACCGACGCTATAACGTCGGTGAGTTTCAAAAGGTTCCGCTTGTCATCACGATCGATGAAGTTGAAACAAAGCTGCCTCTTGAGCTTCAACACTTCACCGACTACTTGGTGACGCGCAAGGCTGACATTGCCAAAGCCTCGACTCCGTTGATGACGGATGACCGTGAAACGCTGATGGCACTGAGCGAAACATCAGTCGAACGCACAGCCAACGCATTGGCCCTGGGTGATCTGGAAGTCATCTGGGAAGCAATGCCTAATGAAAAACTCATGGACGCCCTGCACTTCAGCAGCGCGCAGGCCATGATTGCCCAGGGCTACATGAATTTTGTCAAACGTGCGACGGAAGACGCACACAACAAGGTAACCACCAAGATCAGCCGAGATGAACTCGGTGTGATCTTCAACCATTGCGTCGGCAACTGCCCGACCAGCCCGAACAAGCTCACTCAATACCTTCGACACCACGGAATCATCACGAAACGAATCCGTATCGACGGTGTGAGCGACTACGGCATTGAAGTGAACTGGGAAGTCGACCCGGCCTTCCTGAAAGAAGTTTACACCCCTCCGAAACCTCAACCTCGTGCGCGCAACCTGCGTGTCGTTGGAGAAAAGAAATGAACGAACTCGAAAAGAAAGAAACGATCGCACGCATTCTTGCGGCAACCAGCATCGTGGCCAATACCAACAACGTGCACATCGCAAAGCTCGCCGACTTGATCGGCGACGACATGGCCAAGCTCATTCCCACCATGCTCGACGAAATCGTCGGGAGCGAATTGTTTGAACTGATTCTGAAACACCAAGCGCAGCTGGCCAAAGAAATCCCGACCGTCAAGGCCGAGGAGCCTCGCATCCACCTGATCAACTGACCATGAGCGCCCAAGACAACTTCACCATCAAAAAGGTCTCGTTCTCACGTCTCGCCGAGTTCGAGAACTGTGCATGGGCAACGAAGCTCAAGGTCATCGACCGCATCCCAGAACCCGAGCGGCCTCTCCCGCCGGGCAAGACGGAGCATGCCAACGACCGAGGTTCACGCATCCACGACGAATGCGAGAAATTCGTCCGCGGCCAAGGCCCTCTCCCCCGAGAAGCCAAGGAGTTTGCCAAACACTTCGATGCCCTCAAAGGACATTTCGAAGCGGGGCGTGCCTCGCTCGAAGGTGAGTGGGGCTTCACCATTGACTGGCTGCCGTGCGACTACAACGCCCCCGAAGTATGGCTGCGCGTCAAAGCCGACGCGGTTGTGTGGATCACCAAAAAACGCGCAGTGGTCATCGATTACAAGACGGGTCGTAAGTTCGGCAATGAGATCAAGCACGCCGAACAGGTGCAACTCTACGCCCTGGCCGTGATGATCCGCTGCCCCGACATCGAGGTCATCGACGTCGAGCTCTGGTATCTCGACCAAGACGAACTCACGCATGCACAGAAGCCGGTGACGAAATGGATCAGACACCTGAAACCCTTCGACGCACGCTTCAAGCGCATGTCCACCGCCAAGACCTTCAAGCCGGCCGCCAACAAGATTTCCTGTCGTTGGTGCCCCTACCGCGAAAGCATCTGTCCTCATGCAGTGATATGACCTTTACGTTCACAGGCGGCAATCAAGAGGCCGCGTATCGCGAAGCGACCAACAAGCAAACGATTGTGATCCACAAGAGCAAAACCTGCCCAGGCTGCCGACGACAACGCAGCCCTGCTCAGTTCGATGAAGGTCGCAAGACCTGCAAAAAATGCCGAGGCGTGAAATGACCATTAAGCTCATGAAACACCAACTCGAAGACGTGAAGTGGATGGAACGCAGACCACGCATTATGGACTTCAGCGACGCCGGCACCGGCAAGACCGGCAAGCACATCGTCGACTTCGCCCAAAGACGACGCAAGAAGAAGGTGGGCTGCCTGCTGGTACTCGCACCTAAGTCACTGCTCAAAGCTGCCTGGGGCGACGACTTTAAGAAGTTCGCCCCAGACATGAAAGTCAGCATTGCATGGGCAGAGAACCGTGAAGAAGCCTTCGCCGTCGACGCTGATGTATATGTCACCAACATCGACGGGGCCAACTGGTTGGCCACCAAGACCAAGCGATTCTTCGCCAAGTTCGGCCAGCTCGTCATTGACGAGTGTACGTCAGTGAAGCATCGCACCAGTGGTCGTTCCAAAGCCGTCAAGAAGATCGCCCAATACTTCGAATGGCGCCGTGCGTTGTCTGGCACGCCAACCAGCAATGGCATTTGCGACTTGTGGCATCAAGTCTTCGTCATCGACGACGGGAAACGCTTGGGCAAGGCGTTTTACGCCTTCCAGAAAGCAGCATGCACCCCAGAGGATAACGGAGGGCGCATTGTCTGGGTCGACAAACCCGGCATCGAGCCTGTTGTTGGTGGTCTGATTGAAGACATCACGATCCGTCGCAAGTTTGAAGACTGCGTCGACATCCCGCCGAACCACCGTTACGCGGTCCCGTTCGCTCTGACACCCTCTCACAGAAAGGTGTATCTCGAGCTCGAGAAGCAAAAGTTCCTCGAAGCCAACGGCAGGAAAGTTTCGGCGGTCAACGGTGCAGTGCTGTACTTCAAGCTACTGCAAGCCGCCTCTGGTGCCGTCTACGTTGACCCTGACAACGAAGACAGCGACTACACACTGCTCGACGCCGATCGTTACGACCTGATCATGGACCTCGTCGAAGCACGCGATCACAGCATCGTGTTCTTCGGCTGGCGACACCAGAAAGACGAGCTTGTTCGCGTAGCCAAGGCCCGAGGCGTCAAGTTTGAAGTCATCGACGGTACAGTCACGCGTAAAGGTGAGCGCGAGCGTATCGTCGACGCCTACCAGCGCGGCGAGTATCAAGTGCTCATCGCCAACGCTCGCACCATCGCCCATGGCCTGACGCTCACCAAGGGCACGCGAACGATCTTCGCCAGCCCGACGCCTGACCTTGAACATTTCCTTCAAGGCTACAAGCGCATCTACCGCATCGGTCAGAAAGAAAAGACCGAAACCATCATGGTCATTGCCCCCGGCACGATCGACGAATACGTCTGGGAGCAATGCCAGAAGAAAGACGTTCGTCAATCCGACCTTCTCTCTTATATGGAGAACTGAAATGGACCTTTCAATGTTTGACGGCAAAGCCCTTCTCATTGGCATCTTTGGATGGGCAGCGGCCTTCAACGCATGGCGCGCATGGCGCTTCAAACGCGCATGGCTGGACGTTGAAGCGGCGTACACCGAACTGGCCCGAGAAAACGTGGCGCTTCGTGCCAAGCGAAACCAGCGATATCCCGATCTTGAGTTCACCTATGCCCCGGAGATTCATAAATGAAGCACCTAATTTGGGACACCGAGCTTCTCGGCTTCAACAATCCAATCTTCTTTGTGCGGCTTTATTGCCCTGAAGACAACAAGCATTACAAGTTCTGGTTCGACAAACCCAAGGACATGGACAAGTTGTTCGCCATGATGGGCAACACCGGATACACCTGGGTCGGTTTCAACTCCAAGAACTTCGACTCTGTGATCACGTCCGGCATAGTCGGCTGGGGCATGACGCCTCACGACATCAAGCACGGGGTGATCCCCAAGATCATCGAGCAGCGACTACAGCCATTCCAGATTTATCGACGTGGCTTTCACCAAATGCCTCAATTCGATGAAGGCCACCGGCACATCGACCTCTTCAACGTGGCTCCGGGTGTCAAGACGTCGCTCAAGGTCTACATGGCCCGCATGCACGCCGAGACGTTGCAGGATTTGCCATATCACCACGACGAAGAGATCGACACGCCGGACAAGCGCAAAGTCGTCAATTTTTATTGCTGCAACGACGTCGAAGGAACATACCAGCTCTTCCTTCGGCTGCAAGAAGAAATCGAGCTACGTCGACATCTCTCTGAAGAGTTCGACCTGGACCTCATGTCCAAATCCGACGCCCAAATGGCAGAGGCGATCTTCAATCAAGTGTTGAACCTGCCGAAACCAAAGTCGCCGCCCGAGTTCGTCCAGTATGTGCTGCCCAAGCACATTATCAAGACCAACAACAAGGTCTTGCTCGAACTGATCAAGCAATCCGAAGAATGGGATTTCGAGATCAACCAGAAAAACGGCTCACCGGTACAGCCCGACTGGATGAAAGACGGCATCGTCGCTATCAACGATGGCCGTTACAAGTTCGGCCTGGGCGGCCTGCATTCAACGCATGACACTCAACTCTTCGTTCACACCGACGATGAGTATGAGGTGAGCGACTTCGATGCGGCTTCTTACTACCCCTTCACGATCGTCAATTGCGGCTTCGTGCCGAAGATGGCCGGCGCTAAAGGTGAGAAGTTCATCGAGCTCTACAAGAAATTTCTTGAGCGTCGACTGGCTGCTAAGCATGCAGGTGACAAGAAGGTAGCAAACTCGCTCAAGATTCTGCTTAACGGCACCTACGGCAAGCTGGGTAGCATGTACAGCAAACTATATGCACCCGACCTACTACTGGGTGTGACGATCACAGGCCAGCTTAATCTGCTGGGCCTGATCGACGAGCTCGAGAAGATCAAAGGTGTGACCGTGCTGTCAGCCAATACCGACGGCATCATGGTCAAGTTCCTACGCAGCGCTCGGCTGAAAGTCGAAGCGGTTTTTGCCAAAAACAGCAAGCGCACCGGCTACGAGTATGAAGAAACCCCGTACCAAACCGTGGCACTGCGCGACGTCAATAACTACATTGCCATCACGCTCGACGGCAAGGTCAAGGGTAAAGGCATTCATGCTGATGTTGACAGCAAGCCTGACCCTTTAAAGACACATCGCAGTTTCACCATCTGCTCCAAAGCAGCCCTGGCCTACATCCAAGATGGCACCCCTGTCGCGCGCACCATCGCTGCTTGCAACGACATTCGCGACTTCGTGTCCATGGCCAATGGTGACGGACAAAGCGGCGGCATCCAAACTGTCGAGGTGGCCACGTTCGACAACTGGGTCGAGCTCGAGCCCAAACTGTGGGAAAACCACCTAGGCAGGCAGGTCAAACGCAAGAGCCGCCCGCCGGCCTATGAAGGCCCTGTCGAAGGCTCTGAAACACGCTTGGGGCGCATCGTTCGCTGGTACATCAGCACCGACCCCAAGGTGCCGGCCATCCGCACCGTCAAAGGTCTTCGCCAAGTGCCTCTGACCGACGGCGGGCGGGTGTGCATGCAGCTACCGAAAAAGATCCCCAAAGATATGAATCGCCAATGGTATGTCGATTATGCCAACAAGATGCTGGCTGAAATGGGCGTACCTGTCTAAAACACTCTGACAATCTCTTGCAGACTGTCAGAGATTCATCTACACTACAACCACAGTTTGTTTTTAATTGAGATCACTTTGGATGGGCTACGAACACAACGCCTTGAAGCACGGCAAATCAAAACATCCCATTTATTCAGCATGGAAAAACATGATTAGCCGATGTGAAGACCCAAAGAACATCAGCTATAAACATTACGGTGGTCGTGGAATAAAAATTTGCCCTCGCTGGCATTGCTTAGAAAATTTTTGGGACGACATGCGTCCTTCATGGAAAAAAGGTCTTTCAATTGACCGAATTGACGTGAATGGAAACTACGAGCCAAAAAACTGCAGATGGGCAACAAGGTCGATGCAAGCTCGAAACAAAAGAGATCGAATCGACCCAATGCTCAGAGCCGACTTAGATAATGCAGGGATTGAATATCAACATTACAAATCTCGTTTATATTCAGGCTGGAGCGACGAAAGAGCAAGAACCACACCGTTAATGAGGTAACCACCATGAACAAACCTGAACACCCCAACCATTACGTAGGGTTCAACGTTGGTGACCTGCTTGAGCAGATGGCCGACGTGAAGATCAAGCGCGACAAGCTGTCCGCCCAGGACAAGGTTCTAAAAGAGGAATACGATGCCTTGGGCGAAGAAATCATGCGCCGCCTGGAGACTGAAGGCTCCACAGGCCAAAAGTCCAAACGCGCCAGCGTAAGCATCAGCGAGATCGACGTGCCTGTGCTGAACGACATCGAGGCGTTTACCAAGTGGGCAATGCGGACCAAGAACCTTCACCTTTTCACCACCTCATGCGTCTCGAGTCCGGCATGGCGCGAAGTCATCCAGCTAAACGCCAAGCACACCCCGCCACCGGGCACTGAAGTCTTCATCAAGAAGAATCTCAACTTTCGTCTCAACAAAGGAGCCTGACAATGGCCACCGCCAAGAAAACCACCGCACCCAAGACCACCGCAGTCACCAAGGCCAAGGCGTCCCTGCCGATGCCGGCCGATGCCGCCGAACGCATGCGTGCTGACATCGAAGCCATGAAGGCCAAGCTCGCTGCCCCCGGTGGCGACGGCATCCAAGTTACTCAGTCCAAGGAGTTTAAACTGCCCGACGGCTCGAAGGTCGATAGCTTCAAGGGCATCATCGTCGACTTCGTCTCGTTCAACGCCTACTACGAAGGTGCCTACAACGCTGACAACGTCGTCCCTCCGAACTGCTTCGCCATCGGCACCGTCAAAAACGATGATCTCGTCCCTTCCGACTCCGCCCCTGACCGTCAAGACGAAGACTGCGGTTCCTGCAAGGGCTGCTGGGCTAACGCCTTCAAGTCCGCCGACAACGGCAAGGGCAAGGCCTGCAAGCAATCCATCAAGGTCGCTGTCCTGCTCGAGGATGGCGAACTGCACAGACTCGGCATCAGCTCCACCGGCCTGACCGCATTCGGTGCCTACGTCCGTGACGTCGCTGGCAGTTTGGGTTCCACTCCTTACGGTGTGATGACCACGTTCGTCTTCGACGACAAGTTCGATTACCCCAGCGTGCGGTGCGTCGACCCTGTCACTCTCAACGATGATCAGCTGGCCTACGTCTTCAGCAAGCGCGACGACGCCCTGGCCATGCTCATGGTTGAGCCCGACGTGTCCGAGTTCCAAGCCAAGGTCGTCGACGCCCGCAACAAGCCCAAGGGTCGCGCCGCGGCAGCTACCAGCAAGGCCCCTGCTGGCCGGCGTAAGGCTGCATAAGCCATGCGCCCCTGGCATGTTGCCAAGGCATTGAAGTCCGTTCGGTCGCTCGACGAGGTCATCGGCGAGCTGACCGAACAAGAAATACTCCATGTCCTGGAGATAGAAGTCGGAAGCCGTCGTCGATCCTCAGTGATCGACCGTCTCTTCCACCAAGCTGTCGAGCTCAATCGACAAACCTACGCAGCAAACCTCAAGGAGAAGTACAAATGGCCCGCACCAAATCCGTGATCATGTCCAAGGAAGAAACCAAAGCAGCTCTGGCCGCCGCCAAAGCTGCTCTGAAAGAGTTGAAACTCGCTCAGAAGACCATCAGCACCGAACGCAAGACCCTGGACAAGGATCACGCCGTCGCTGCCAAGGCCTCCGACAAGGCCATCGCTGCCGGTGAGAAGGCCATCGCCGCCAAGGAAGCCGAGATCGAAGCACTGTCCGCGAAGTAAAACACCCTGGTCAGCGACCCCGCTTCGGCGGGGTTTTCAAAACTCACATGATATGCCGATAACATATGAGCCATACAGCAATCTGCGTACACACGCTGGGCACTGAGCCTGACTCCATGGTTGTGGCGATCGGCGTCGCAACCTTCGACACAAAGAACGAGCTCTCGCGTGAGCTCTTCATTGTCGATCTGGAGAGTCAACACGGGCGGTGCATCGAACCCCGCAGCATGCGATGGTGGATGGGACAACCCGAGGAATCTCGTGGGATTTTCGAGCAGGACGGCGAACCGCTCGACGTTGTGCTGTCCTACATTTTTGACATCATCGCCAAAACCACCGGCATTTTGCTCATCCGAAAAGATGACGTTGCTGTTTTTAAAAATATTAATTCCAGGTTCACAACCAGTGCAGTTGACATCGACAAAGTTGTCGATGTTTCGGGTTTCCCGCGTGACACTTTAGTTGTATACCCAAAATTTCACCAAGCGGCACTTGCAGCTAGCGCCGACGGTGCCACACTGCGCGCCTTGTGGAGAGCACAAGAGCGCGTCAGAAACCGGGATACGGCCTAATGGCAGTCAAGCCTGAGAACACATTCAGGGCCGGTGTTCACCGGCACCTAAACAAGGTCGCCATCCATCAAGAGAAGATGTCGAACCCGTACAGCAGCGGCACGGCTGACGACTGGTACAGCGGGGCCGGCGGCGATCTCTGGGTCGAATATAAGTACATCCCGCGCCAGCCACAGCGGGGTTCGGTGAAGATTGCGAAACTCTTCAGTGCTCTTCAACTGAAATGGTTGAGTGATCGACACCGTGAGGGGCGCAACATCGTCGCAATCATCGGGTGTCCCTCTGGTGGCTTAATTCTTCGTGACCTAGACTGGGAGCTTGAGTCCGTGACAGTTGAATACTTCACCGCTCGACTTCGGTCACGCACTGAACTAGCAGAATGGATCAGTGAACAAGTCAAAGGATAGCCATGCTCAGGTTTCTCACAACGGCAGCGAAAGCCGCCGGGCTGGCTTACCAAACCCTGGCCACGGGGGTCATGATCGGCGCGCTGCTCCACGGCGTCTACAAGCATGCCACCAAGGCCAAGGGTCGAAAGTAAGCGGGGCGCGGTGAGAACGGCAAGCCAATCTCACCGCAACCCTCGCCTTAAACAACCCGTACCGAAAGCTGCATCAAACAACGCCAGAAGATGATCGTTCAGCCCCACTCAAGGAAGAAGCCATGATGTATCAATTCGAGGTCATCGCAGGCCACTTAACTATTGTCGACACATCGCTCTGGGACTTCGTGTTCGGCTTTCGCACAATTATCAAACAACTGGAGAAGTGAAATGGCCCATCTCATCGAAACCATGGCTTACGCCAATGCGGTGCCATGGCACGGCCTGGGCAACAACATCAACGCCGACTCGCCCATCGAAGACTGGCAGCGCCAGTCCGGGCTCGACTGGACGGTCAGCAAGCGGCCTGTCATGTTCAACGCACCCGATCATCGACGCATGGAATTTGGCGGCACACCCGTCACCTCCTTCAAAGACAAGTTCGTCCTGGCCCGTGACACCGACAACACGCCCTTCTCCGTCGTCTCCGATCGCTACAAGCCGGTGCAGCCGAAGGACGTGCTCGAGTTCTTCCGCGATCTAATCGCCACGCATGGCATGACCATCGAAACAGCCGGCAGCCTCAAAGACGGCAAACGTATCTGGGCGTTGGCCAAGACCGGCGATGCACACAAGGTTCTTGGCTCCGACCTCGTCAACAGCTATCTGCTCATCGCCACGTCTTACGATCTGACGTTCTCTACGCTGGCGCAGTTCACGTCTGTCAGAGTCGTATGCAACAACACCCTGCAGCAGTCGCTCAAGGATTACATCAGCCGCGTGTCGATCCCGCACTTCCGTGACTTCAACGCCACGCAAATCCACGAGCAGCTCGGTCTGGGCCGTGCGCAATGGGGTGCGTTCTCGCAGGCACTCGATGTCATTGCCAAGATGAAGCTCGACGTGGTTAAGGCGAAGAGTGTCATCCAGAGCGTGTTCTCCATCCCGGTCGATGATGAAGTTCCTTCGCCACAGCGGCAACACGTTGCACCTGTCTTGCGCCTGTTTGAAGGTCAAGCCATTGGTGCTGACATTGCTGGGCAGACCGGTTGGGGGCTTGTCAATGCGGTGACTGAATACGCCGACCACCACAAGCGGGCTCGTTCACAAGGAAACCGTCTGGACAGCGCTTGGTTTGGTGATTCGGCAGCGGTCAAAGACGCGGTGTTCAAAGAAGTATTGGAGCTTGCCAACTGATGACGTTCTATTTGCAACATAACAAGGAAGGCCGCGTGTTCATCGACAAGCGAGAGCACGCCAGCCATACCACCATCCGGGCCATCGACGCTGCATCTTGGGGTGACACCCGTGACACGATCAGTGACTACGAGTTCGACAAGGTCGAGGGCTACGGCTGGTTTCTTCCGAAGGGGTGAGAGGTGACCATAGATTTGACGGGGAAGCGAATTGGCCGGCTAACCGTTCAATATCGAAATGGCTCAGCTGTCACGCCAAATGGAACAGTGAAACCCCTATGGCATTGCACCTGTTCGTGTGGAAAGTCGCTTGACGTCAGAGGTGAAAATCTAAGAACGTTCAACACTCTTTCCTGCGGCTGCTTTAGAGAGGCCATTCTCAACAAAAGCGAACGCAGACATGGTTTGACAAAAACAAAAGCATATGGGTCTTGGCGGGCAATGCACAGCCGATGTAACAACCCAAAACGACTCACACTACCGACACTACGGTGGACGCGGGATCAAAATATGCGACAGGTGGAATTCTTTTGTTAATTTTTATGCCGACATGGGTGATCGATCGGCGGGCCACACGTTAGATCGGATTGATAACGATAGAGGCTACGAGCCTGCTAATTGCAGATGGGCGACAAACAGTGAACAACAACTCAATAAGCAAATTCACAAAATACATGGGGATTGTCGATGAAATATCAAATCTCAGCAAAGACCCCAGTACAAAAGTCGGCGCGCTCATTCTTGGGCCGGCTTTCGAGGTCCGTTCGATTGGGTACAACGGCGCCCCCCGTGGGTGTTCGGCAGATGAGGACAATCGAAATCAAAGACCCGAAAAATACTTCTGGTTCAGCCACGCCGAACTCAACGCAATTACAAATGCGGCGCGTGTGGGGACTCCTCTTGGTGGATGCACTCTTATTGTCACTCACCCTCCTTGTATGGATTGTGCTCGCGCAATCGTCCAAGCCGGAATCAAAGTCGTCATCGCCCGCAACCCAGGGGCAGACTTTCTCGAGCGATGGGTCGAGCACACCCGACGAACCCAGACACTCTTCGAAGAGTGCAAAGTTGATTATGTGATGGTGTAAATCATGAACCCCTACATCATGGAGGTGCCGGTGCTCAGCACCGCACATCTCCCCAGCTCGCTTGCGATCGAAGAACTGGGCGTCCTGTATGCAAAATACCCAGAGGGCTATTTTGTCTGGATGGATCACACAGTCAGAGAGTCTTGGTTTTCAACCATTCGCAATTGGGCAGAGCGACATACAAACAGTGGCTGGGTTCGATTTGATCGTGATGCTTCGATTCACCCCGATCTTACAATTTTCAATTGGTGAGGTAAATGATGAGCCAATCAATATGGGATATGCACGACGACATCGAAGAGCAGCTCACGGCAATCGGCCTTCTCCCTGACAACGAATCGCATGAGCTTGAAGAAATCTGGGCAGCGTTCGACGAGCTCGTCAGGCATTATAAAGAAGCCATAAAGGAGAACAATGCGCCTCAGACCTGACAACCCTGCACTGGCCGAAGCACGCACAGTCTTCCCTTATCGTGTCATACCCGTCGCCGAGGTGAAAAAGGTGCTCCATCCAGCCAGTGGAAATAGCAAGATCGGCAAAGGGTACTTCGTCATTGCCAAGGGCAAATGGCGCGGTGTACCAATCTACACTCTTACCCTCGAAGAGCGGGCCACGTGCCCGACGGACTGCTCGAAGTGGGCAAACTGCTACGGCAACAATATGCGTTTTGCCCGCCGCATTTCACACCACGAGTCTCACACTCTCTGTCAGACTATCGAGAATGAGTTGTCAGACTTGATGAGAATGTACCAACGAGTTTGCATCCGGCTGCACGTGCTCGGCGACTTCTTCAGCACTGAATATGTGGCGTTCTGGCACTCAATGATGGTCAAGCACAAAGGCTTGTTGCTGTTTGGCTTCACGCACTGGAAGCGTGAGAGCGAGATCGGCATGAAGCTCCAGGCGATGAACGTGATCTGGCCAGAACGTAGCTGGGTCCGCTTTAGCGACCAGGGCGGGCTGATGAGTGCGAACGTCGACGGTGAAGGGATTCAATGCCCTGAGCAGACGGGCAAAACCAAGAGCTGTCTCACGTGCGGCATTTGCTGGAGCACACCTGAGCCGGTTTCATTTTTGGAGCATTAGATATGGCGTCAATTAGTGATGACGATTTATGCAGTGATTGCCGTCACTGTGAGTATCGACCGGGCGACGATTCTGGATGTGTTAAAGATTTCCCAGGAGAAACGAACCCGGATGGCTATGTGATTCGTTGCGAATGGTTCATTGGCATTTTACATCCTGGTGATAACTGGTCATTACTGTTTAACGAACCTAATCATGGCAACCCTATTAACTGACCTTCTAAGTTTATTCAAGAGGCATTGAGCGATGCACGCCAAAGACCCATTCATCACAGAAATCGTCGACGGGCAATATCTCAACGTGATAGCTCAAGGCAAACCTGGCCGAATCTGCATCAAGCTCGGTGACGAAGGTTTCGGCGTGACGATATACCAAGACGTCTCAGACGAACCCGTTGTTGAAACCTGGGCTACTTATCGAGAACTCGAACCGGAGAAAGCATCATGAGCTGGAGATGTCCTGAGTGTGCTTCAGCACTGAATATGTGGCGTTCTGGCACTCAATGATGGTCAAGCACAAAGGCTTGTTGCTGTTTGGCTTCACGCACTGGAAGCGTGAGACTCCAATCGGCACGGGCCTTGGCGGCATCAATGAGGCGTTCCCTGAACGGTCATGGATTCGCTTCAGCGACCAAGGCGGGATCATGTCGGCCAACGTCGAAGGTGAGGGTATCCCCTGCCCTGAACAGACGGGGAGGACGAAATCGTGCCTGACATGCGGTATCTGCTGGAGCACGACGGAGCCTGTTTCATTTAAGGAGCATTGAGGAGTTAAAGATGAAAACTCAGCTTTCTGTTTGCAGCCCTGGCCCTTGGTGTAAAGAAGCGACAATGTCTTCAGACTTTCGACACATTCGACATATCACCGACGTAAACGGTGTTGTGATTGCCGATGTGCGTTACGCAAAAGATGAAGAGCAGGTTACCAATTTGGCGAATGCCAACCTGCTCATGCTTGCAAATGAAATGGCGCAGGCATTGCTCGACATCTACTGCGTTCTTAGCGATCACCCAGATGCC
>APMI01019500.1_pt1 | contig 26655 bp, 23 predicted proteins | sample 667938 | NCBI WGS metagenome assembly APMI01 (sample SAMN01084076, study PRJNA167559) | wastewater metagenome | biome: Wastewater | place: Denmark: Ejby Moelle, Odense | collected 2011-11-28
GGGGCCTCCTGCGCCATGGTGGGTTCGGCAATTGCCGGAACCGACGAGTCGCCGGGCGAGGTGATCCTGTGGAACGGCCGCAGCTATAAATCCTATCGCGGCATGGGCAGCCTTGGCGCCATGGCGCGGGGGTCGGCCGACCGCTATTTCCAGAAAGATGCCGCCAGCGACAAGCTGGTGCCCGAAGGGATCGAGGGGCAGGTGCCTTACAAGGGCACCGTCGCCACCGTGCTGCACCAGATGGTCGGGGGCTTGCGCGCCGCCATGGGCTATACCGGCTGTGCCACCGTGGCCCAGATGCGCCAGAACTGCCAGTTCGTCCGCATCACCGGCGCGGGCCTGAAGGAAAGCCACGTCCATGACGTGCAGATCACCCGCGAAAGCCCGAACTACCGGATTGGCTGAACGGTCAGGGATGGGCGGCATCGCCCATCCTACCCCCAGCCGAAGGCGCCCAGAAGGACGAAGATCGCGCTTTTGATCATCGCCCACAGCACAAAGACCACCACCCCCAATGCCAGAATGGCGGTCACCAGACCGCCCAGCACCCAGGCGCCGTCATCCTCCATCAGCCCCAGCGCGAAGATGATGATCGCCAGCGCCGGCAGCATGTTGCCAAAGGGGATCGGCAGCATGATCGACAGCGCCAGTAACACCGACAGAAGGCCGATCAGACGCTCGGCCCCCGGGCCTGTCAGATGCGTCAGGCGGCGGTGCAGATAGGCCTCGCCCTTCCTGATCCAGGGGATTGCGCGGTCCAGCAGGCTGACCAGCGTATCGCGCGCCAGCGAGCGGTTGGTGATGAAGCCGGGCAGCCACGGATCCCGCCCCAGCGCCATTTGCAGCGTCAGATACAACAGCGGTACGCCCATGACGGCCGAGGTGCCGGGAATGCCCGGCAGGGTATTCGGCAAGGCGAACAGGATCAGCAGCACGAAATGCGTGCGTTCGCCCATGTTACGAAACAGGCTGCCTATGGTGACGCGCGGGCCGGGTTCTGCCTCCAGCAGTCGCAGCAGGGCGTGGCTGGTCCGGTCGTGCGCCGCATCGCCTGCGGTATCGCCCGCAATCGGTTCCGTCATCTCTGCCTCCTGCCTGGCCGGAAGATGGGCGCCTTTTGGCGCGAACGCCAGCCCTTGCGCGCCAAAAGCAGGGACAATCGCGACAGGCCCCTTTTCGGCCTGCACGCCTGCCGCTAGGAGATTGCGACAGGAGGCAGCATGGCACTTGCATTGATCACGGGAACGGGGGCGCCGGGCGGTATCGGCATGGCTTGCGCGCGGGCGCTGGGGCGGGCGGGCTTTGATCTGGCGATCACCGCCACCACGGGCCGGGTGCAGGCGCGCGCTGCCGAACTGGTGGCCGAGGGCTTCCGTGTGGTTGCCTGTCAGGGCGATCTGACCGATCCGGTGGCGGTTGCACGCCTGTACGATACGGTCGGGCCGGTGGAGGTGCTGGTCAACAATGCCGGGATGGGTTCGATCCAGTCGCCGGCAGAACAGGTGGCCTTTCTTGATCTTGACCCCGATCAGTGGCGCCGGGCGCTGGATGCCTCGCTGACCACCGCCGTGCTGGTGACGCGCGCTTTCCTGCCCGCAATGGTGGCGCGCGGACAGGGCCGGGTGATCATGATGGCCTCTGTCACCGGGCCCTTCGTGTCAAACCCCGGAGAGGCCGCCTATTCCGCCGCCAAGGCCGGGATGATCGGCCTGACACATGCCCTGGCGCTGGAGGTTGCAGCGCGTGGCGTGACGGTGAACGCAGTCGCGCCCGGCTGGATCGCGACCGAAGCCGCAACCCCCGAAGAACAGCTTGCCGCCAGGGCGACCCCGCCGGGGCGTGCGGGCAGACCGGACGAGGTGGCTGCTGTGGTGGCCTTTCTTGCCTCGGATGGGGCATCCTATGTCAATGGCGCGACGCTGGTCGTTGACGGCGGCAACATCTTGCAGGAGCGCAAGGCATGACTCCTTCGGCGCGCGCCGCGGCGGCGATTGCCGTGCTTGATCGCATTCTGGCCGGAGAGGCGGCGGAACAGGCGCTGACCAACTGGGGCCGCGCTAGCCGCTTTGCCGGGTCGGGCGACCGGGCGGCGGTGCGGGATCTGGTATTTCAGGCGCTGCGCTGCCGTAGGTCTTATGCCGCGCAGGGAGGCGCCTTGACCGGCAGAGGCCTTGTTCTTGGCCACTTTCGTTCCGAAGGTCTTGATACGGATACGATTTTTACCGGAGAGGGCCATGCTCCGGCCCCTGTGGCCGGTGAAGACGGGCATCAGCCGCAGCGCAATGAGGCGCTGGATTGCCCCGATTGGCTGGCCCCCCGCCTGGAACAATCCTTGGGCGAAGATTTTCCCGCCGTGATGGCCGCCCTGCGACAGCGCGCGCCGGTTTTTCTGCGGGTGAATGTGCAACGCTGCTCCGTGGCAGAGGCGCAGGAGCGGCTGGCGCGTGAGGTGATCACGACACGGCGAAACCATCTTGCGAAGAATGCCTTGGAAGTTACTGAAAATGCAAGAAAGATACAGACATCTTCTGCCTATGCCGACGGGCTGGTCGAATTGCAGGACGCCGCCTCGCAAGCCATTGTCGAGGCGCTGCCGCTGACCGAGGGGATGCGTGTTCTGGATCTTTGTGCGGGCGGCGGCGGCAAGACATTGGCCATGGCGGCAAGGGCGCGGCTGAAGCTTTGGGCGCATGACGCAACGCCGGGGCGGATGCGTGATCTTCCGGTGCGGGCCGCGCGGGCGGGCGTGAAGGTTAGCCTGGCAGAAATTCCAGAAAAGACAGCGCCTTATGACCTTGTGTTGACAGATGTTCCCTGCTCGGGTTCCGGGTCATGGCGCCGTGATCCGCAAGGCAAATGGGCCTTGACGGCAGGAAAGCTGGCAGAGTTGGCGGCCGTGCAAAGCGGCATTCTGGCCCGTGCAGCGGCGATGGTCGGCTCTGGCGGCTGGTTGGCCTATGCCACCTGCTCGCTGCTGGATGAGGAAAATGGCGGGCGTATTGCCACCTTTCTGGCCGACAACCCGGCCTGGCGGCAAGAGCGCAGCCTGCGCCTGACCCCGATCGATGGGGCCGACGGATTTTTCCTTTCGCTGTTGACGCGAATCTAAGGTTTCCCTCTCAATTCCCGCATGTTTTCCTTATTCCCGCATCGACGTTAGGGGAGGCTTAACGATTTGGCGCGCCAATGGGGTGATAACTCCTCGTGGGGATGGGGGACTGGTGGTGGCGGGTACGGATCTTGATGTGCGGGGCTTTCGGCAGGGGCAGTTTGCGCCCGGCCTGTTTTTTGTTCCGACCGCCGCCCTGGCCGCCTTTGTCGCCGCTGCCGCCATGCCTGGGGTTGAGCTGCGGTTGTTCGCGCTGGTGACGGGGCTGACGCTGGTTGCGGTCTTCGCGCTGCGCCATGTCGCGCGTCTGCTGCGCGACGGCCGCGACCGGCAGGCAGAGGGGCAGTTGCGCGCGATGGTGGCGCATGATGCCTCTCCCTGTTTCACAACCGATTCCTCGGGCGTGGTGCGCCACAGGAACCTCGCGGCAGAGGCGCGTTTTGGCCTGACCGCCGATACTCTGGCCGCCGCCCTGGGCGACATGTTCACCGGCCCGCGTGCGGTGTTGTACCGTCTGCAACTGCGCGCCGATGCGCAGGGCTGGGCCCGCGAAGACGTGGTGACACGGCGGGGTCATCTGCGCCTGTCGGTGCATCGCGTGGCCGAGGGGCGCTTCCTGTGGCGGCTGGAAGAGTTTCAGGACCGCGGGCAGGCTGGTCGGGGGGCCGAAAGCCTGACCCTGCCGATGATGACGGCCAATCGCCCGGGCGTGATCCTGTTCATGAACGAGGCGATGCGCCGGCTGCTGGGCGGGCGCCCGCGCCGCCTGGACGCGATCTTTGCGGTGCCGAATCCGCGCTCTGGCGAGATGGTTCAGATCGCAACGGCCGAAGGGCCGATCCGCGCCATTCTGGCCGAGGTCGAGGGCGTCGCCGAGCGGCGCGAGATCTATTTGCTTCCGGCGTCTGCCCCTGCGGAGGACGGGGCCATGATGATGGGCGCGGATTATGAAACCGTGCCCGTGCCGCTGCTTAACTTCGCGCCCGAAGGCCATGTTCTGCAAGCAAATCGTGCGGCGCGCGAAATGTTGGAGCTGGAAGAATCCTCAGGCCAGATGATTTGGGATATGTTCGAGGGGCTGGGGCGTTCGGTCGGGGACTGGCTGGCCGATGTCGCGGCAGAGCGCACGCCCGGGGCGGCAGAGGTTCTGAACGCGCGGGCGTTGGGGCCAGACGTGTTCATGCAGGTCACCCTGCGGCGCATGTCGGAGGGCGGCCGCCCGTCGGTTCTGGCAGTTTTGCAGGACGCGACGACGCTCAAGCGGCTGGAGGCGCAGTTGAGCCAAAGCCAGAAGATGCAGGCGATCGGTCAGCTTGCCGGCGGTGTGGCGCATGATTTCAATAATCTTTTGACTGCAATTTCAGGGCATTGCGATCTGCTTTTGATGCGCCATGACAGCATGGACGGCGATTTTTCCGATCTGGATCAGATACGCCAGAACGCCAACCGCGCCGCGGCGCTTGTCGGGCAACTTCTGGCGTTCTCGCGCAAGCAGACCCTCAAGCCAGAGCGGCTGGATGTGCAGGAGCTGCTGTCGGATCTTGCTCATCTGCTGAACCGGCTGGTCGGCGAAAAGATAAGGCTGCGCCTTGCCCATGCCCCCGAACTGGGGCCGATCCGGGCCGACCGCCGCAAGCTGGAACAGGTGGTGATGAACCTGGTGGTCAACGCACGCGACGCAATGGCCGAGGGCGGGACGATTCGGATTGAAACGGAGGAGGTCAGGCTGCGCGATCCGATGACGCGGGATCGTGTCACGGTGCCGGCGGGCGAATATGCGGTGATCCGTGTGTCGGATACCGGCTGCGGCATTCCGGCGGACCGGCTGGAGAAGATATTCGAACCCTTCTACACCACCAAGAAACAGGGGGAGGGCACGGGCCTTGGGCTGGCGATGGCCTATGGGATCGTCAAGCAGTCGGGCGGCTACATCTTCGTCGATTCGGTCGAGGCCGAGGGCACGGTTTTCCACCTGTGGTTCCCGGTGAACGACGCGCAAGAGCAGGTCACGCCGCCGTTACGAAGCAAGCCAGCCGAGGTGGTGCTGAAACCCGGCGAAGGCGTGGTGCTGCTGGTCGAGGATGAGGCGCCGGTGCGGGCCTTTGCCAGCCGGGCGCTGCGGATGCGCGGCTATACCGTGATCGAGGCGCAGAACGCAGAAGAGGCGCTGACCTGCCTGCAAGACCCCAATCTGTCGGTGGATGTCTTTGTGACCGATGTGGTCATGCCGGGAATGGACGGGCCAAGCTGGGTGCGCCTTGCGCTGGAGGATCGCCCCGACACGCGGGTGATCTTCGTTTCGGGTTATGCCGAGGATGCTCTGACCGAAATGCAGTCGCGCATTCCGAACTCGGTTTTCCTGCCAAAGCCGTTTTCGCTGTCGGAACTGGCGGCAACCGTTCAGGGGCAACTGCTACACTAGGGGCTCAGTACACTTGGGGCTCAAGCTGTCATAAATGGCATAATCCTCGGCCAGTGCATCGCGCAGCAGGTCCTGCTCGGCTGCCCCCAGCCGGGTTTGCCCGTTGGGAGAGACGTTAAGACGGGGCAGGGTGATGCTTTGCCCCAGCCGTTCTTGCAGGAATTTTACGAAGGCGGGCATGTCTTCATAGCGGAAAAGATGCGTGACCCGCGCACCATCTTTGGTCTGGACCATCTGGGCCTGAGAGCCGACCTGCGCGAATCCGGGGCGTTTTTCGGCGGCATAGGCGCGCACGAAATCTGCAAAGCTGATCCCGCGGGTCGAACGGTTTGGCGCCACCCCGTCGCGTTGGCGATAGCGATACCAACTGCCCAGCCAGTCGGCCGGCTCGCGGATCAGGGCGCAGGTTTCAAAGCCGTCCTCGCCCAGGGCGGCCTTGAGATAGGGCGCAAGAAAGCGGTTATAGCGGCCCAGGGGCGTGTGCTTCAGCTCTGGCGCCTTGGTGATTGCCAGATCGGCCTGATCGCCAAGCACGGCCTCGACCGCCGTCGATCCGGTCTTGGGGGTTGCCAGAAACACCAGCCGCTGCTTTCGGAAGACCAGCATGAAGCCACCTTTTGTTCGCATCGGATAACTATTCGTTAATCCTTGGCAGTTAAAGCAAGGTTTATGAAAAAGCGATTGATCTGTTCCCGTTTTGATCGCATAAAGCGAAAACAAATGGGGAACAAACCCACAATTGCCGCCCGGTTGCGGCCATGACATAAGGAAACGGCAATGGCAGTTGCGAACCTTCTGGAATTCGGCGGAAAGCAGGACATGGACAAGCAAAAGGCACTGGAAAGCGCGCTGGCGCAGATCGAGCGGCAGTTCGGCAAGGGCTCGATCATGAAGCTTGGCCAGGACAATGCCGTCATGGACATCGAGGCCACCTCGACCGGCAGCCTTGGCCTTGATATCGCGCTGGGGATCGGTGGTTTGCCACAGGGCCGCATTATCGAGATTTACGGGCCGGAATCGTCGGGCAAGACCACGCTGACGCTGCATGTCGTTGCCGAACAACAGAAAAAGGGCGGGGTCTGCGCCTTTGTCGATGCCGAACACGCGCTGGACCCGTCTTATGCCAAGAAGCTGGGCGTCAATCTGGATGAGCTGCTGATCAGCCAGCCCGACACCGGCGAACAGGCGCTGGAGATTGTCGATACGCTGGTGCGCTCGGGCGCGGTCAGCCTGATCGTGGTCGACTCGGTTGCGGCCCTGGTGCCGAAATCGGAGATCGAAGGCGACATGGGCGACATGCAGATGGGCAGCCAGGCCCGCCTGATGAGCCAGGCGATGCGCAAGCTGACCGCCAGCATCGGGCGCTCGAACTGCATGGTGATCTTCATCAACCAGATCCGCATGAAGATCGGCGTGATGTTCGGCAGCCCCGAAACCACCACGGGCGGCAATGCGCTGAAATTCTATGCCAGCGTGCGGCTGGACATCCGCCGCACCGGCGCCATCAAGGACCGCGATGAGGTGATCGGCAACTCGACCCGGGTGAAGGTGGTGAAGAACAAGGTCTCGCCCCCGTTCAAGGAGGTGGAGTTCGACATCATGTATGGCGAAGGCATCTCGAAAGTGGGCGAGCTGATCGACATCGGCGTCAAGGCGGGCGTCGTGGAAAAGTCGGGAAGCTGGTATTCCTATAATGACGAGCGGATCGGCCAGGGTCGCGAAAACGCCAAGACCTTCCTCAAGCAGAACCCCGGTGTCGCCGCCGACATCGAGGAGAAGATCCGCGCGGCCAGCGGGCTGGATTTCACCATGGCCGACAAGGGCGATGTGCTGGACGACTGACAGCGCCGATTTGACCAAGAATTCAAAGGGCCGGGCGCAACCCCGGCCTTTTCCATTTGGGCGTGGACAGGGCGCGGCGCGGGGGCTAAACGGGGCAAAATCCTATGGCCCAAGGGGTTCTCATGGCGTCCTTGAACGACATCCGCTCGACCTATCTCGATTTCTTCCGCCGCAACGATCACCGGGTTGTGGAAAGCAGCCCGCTGGTGCCGCGCAACGACCCGACGCTGATGTTCACCAACTCGGGGATGGTGCAGTTCAAGAACCTGTTCACCGGGGTCGAGACCCGCGACTACAAGCGCGCAACGACGGCGCAGAAATGTGTGCGCGCTGGCGGCAAGCACAATGACCTGGACAATGTTGGCTATACCGCGCGCCACCATACCTTCTTTGAAATGCTGGGGAATTTCAGCTTTGGCGACTATTTCAAGGATCAGGCCATCGCCTTTGCCTGGGAATTGCTGACCAAGGATTTCGGCCTGGCCAAAGACAAGCTGTTGGTCACGGTGTACCACACCGATGACGAGGCGGCGGGCATCTGGAAAAAGGTGGCAGGCCTGTCCGATGACAGGATCATCCGCATCGCCAGCGATGACAATTTCTGGCGCATGGGCCCGACCGGCCCTTGTGGCCCCTGCACCGAGATTTTCTATGATCACGGCCCCAGCATCTGGGGTGGCCCGCCCGGCAGCGCGGAAGAGGACGGTGACCGTTTTATCGAAATCTGGAACAACGTCTTCATGCAGAACGAACAGTTCGCCGACGGGCGCCTTGTTCCGCTGGAGATGCAGTCGATCGACACCGGCATGGGGCTGGAGCGGATCGGCGCGCTGCTGCAAGGCAAGCACGACAACTATGACACCGACCTGATGCGCAGCCTGATCGAGGCGAGCGCCAACGCCACCAGCAACGATCCCGATGGCCCCGGCAAGGTGCATCACCGGGTGATCGCGGACCACCTGCGTTCGACCTCGTTCCTGATTGCCGATGGGGTGATGCCGTCGAACGAAGGGCGCGGCTATGTGCTGCGCCGCATCATGCGCCGCGCGATGCGCCATGCCCATATGCTGGGTGCGCAAGACCCGGTGATGTTCAAGCTGGTGCCAGCTTTGGTCCGCCAGATGGGCGCAGCTTACCCTGAGCTGACCCGCGCGCAGGTGCTGATTGAGGAAACCTTGCGGCTGGAGGAAACCAAGTTCCGCCAGACGTTGGACCGTGGTCTTAAGCTCTTGGACGACGAATTGGCGCGCATTCCCGAAGGGGCCGACCTGCCGGGCGCTGCGGCCTTCAAGCTGTATGACACCTACGGCTTCCCGCTGGACCTGACGCAGGATGCCTTGCGTGAAAAGGGCCGCGCGGTGGATGTGGCGGGTTTTGATGCCGCGATGGAAGAGCAGAAGGCCAAGGCCCGTGCAAGCTGGGCGGGCGCTGGTGGCACCGCCGAGGCGAAGGTGTGGTTCGAGATTGCCGAGGCCAAGGGCACCACGGAATTCCTGGGCTATGACACCGAAACTGCCGAAGGCGTGGTGCTGGCGCTGGTTCGCGACGGGGCCGAGATCGGCAATGCCGCGACCGGCGAGGCTGTGCAGATCGTCGTCAACCAGACGCCGTTCTATGCCGAAAGCGGCGGTCAGGTGGGCGATGCGGGCTTTGTCCGCACCGATACCGGCGTGGCCGAAGTCACCGATACCCGCAAGGCGGCGGGGGTGTTCATCCATGTCGCCAAGGTGATCGAAGGTTCGATCCTGAAGGGCCAGCCGGCAAAGCTGGAGGTGGCCCACGCGCGGCGCGGGGCGATCCGCGCCAACCATTCGGCGACCCACCTTCTGAACGAGGCGTTGCGCCGCACCTTGGGCGATCACGTCGCGCAAAAGGGCAGCCTGAACGCGCCGGATCGCTTGCGGTTCGACTTTGCCCATAATGCCGCGCTCAGCCCGGCGGAGCTGGCCACGGTCGAGGCCGAGGTCAACGCCTTCATCCGCCAGAACGGCGCGGTGGATACCCGGATCATGACGCCCGATGACGCGCGCGGCCTTGGGGCGCAGGCGCTGTTCGGCGAGAAATACGGCGATGAGGTGCGCGTGGTGTCGATGGGCGTGCTTGACGGTTCCGGCAAGGGCAGCGATGGCAAGACCTATAGCCTGGAACTGTGCGGCGGCACCCATGTTGCCCGTCTGGGCGAGATCGGTGCTTTTGTCGTGCTGGGCGACAGCGCCAGCAGCGCCGGTGTCCGCCGAGTCGAGGCGCTGACAGGACAGGCCGCGCTGGACCATCTGCGCCAGCAGGATGCCCGTCTGGCCGACGTGGCGGCGGTGCTGAAAGCCCCGGCAAGCGAAGTGGTTGAGCGGGTGAAGGCTCTGTTCGACGAACGCCGCGCCTTACAGAACGAGGTTGCAACCCTGCGGCGCGAGGTTGCCATGGGCGGCAAGGGCGCCGGGCCAGAGGCCAAGGATATCAACGGCGTGAAATTCGTGGCTCAGGTGCTGACCGGGGTTTCCGGCAAGGATCTGCCCGCGCTGATTGACGAGATGAAGGGGCGGATCGGCTCGGGCGCTGTGCTGCTGATTGCCGATACCGGGGCCAAGCCTGCCGTGGCGGCGGGGGTGACGGCGGACCTTACGGGCAGCCTGTCGGCTGTGGCGCTGGTCAAGGCGGCGGCAGAGGCGATGGGCGGCAAGGGCGGCGGTGGCCGGCCTGACATGGCACAGGCGGGCGGTGCCGACATCGGGGCTGCGGAAGCGGCGATCAAGGCGGCCGAAGCCGTGCTGGGGGCGTAAGATGCCGGGTGCTTTGTGGATTGCCCATGTCGAAGTGACCGACGCCGAGGCCTATGGCAAATACGCCAAGCTGGCAGGCGCGCCGATTGCCGCGCATGGGGGCGTGTTCCTGGCGCGCGGTGGCCGCTATGTGCAGCTTGAGGGTAACGATCGCGCCCGCAACGTGGTGGCGCGGTTCCCCAGCCTTGAGGCGGCGGTGGCCTGTTATAACTCTCCCGCCTATCAAGAGGCACTGTCCCATGCCAAAGGCGCCTCGATCCGCGACCTTGTGGTGGTGGAACTGGCCGAATAACTGGCAAACTGCAAAAGGCGCGAGAAATCGCGCCTTTTTGACCAAAAGCCTGATTCCGGCCCGCGACTTTCATGGTAGTGTCATGGAAAATATAATGAGGCGGGCAGATGTTTGTAACTGGTAAGGGGGCACGCTGATGTGCCGTTGGGCTGCGTATTCGGGCGAGCCGATCTTCCTTGAGGAAATCGTCAGCCGTCCGGGCCATTCATTGATCCATCAAAGCCATTGCGCCACGCAATGCCATACCGCCATCAATGCCGATGGTTTCGGCGTGGCATGGTATGGAGAACGGCCAGAGCCGGGGCTTTACCGCGATGTGATGCCCGCCTGGTCGGACCCCAACCTGAAAAGCCTGGTGGCCCAAGTGAAATCGGGGTTGTTTCTGGCCCATGTGCGCGCCAGCACCGGCACCGCGACCAGCCGAAACAACTGCCACCCCTTTGTGCATGGCGCCTGGAGCTTCATGCACAACGGCCAGATCGGCGGGTTCGAGGCGATGCGCCGTCAGGCCGAGATGATGATTCCCGACACGCTTTACCCCAACCGCAAGGGAGCCACCGACAGCGAGGCGATCTTTCTTGTGGCCATCGCCGAGGGCTTGCAGACCGACCCGAAGGGCGCACTGGAACGGACGGCAGCCCGTTTCATCGCGCTGGCGCAGGAAAAGGGCTGCGCGCCGTATCTGCGGTTGACCGCGGCCCTGTCAGACGGCCAGCGCCTTTATGCCGTGCGCTATGCGACCGACGACTTTGCGCCGACCCTTTATCATCGCTGGTCCGCAACGCGGGGCGGCATGGCCGTTGTGTCCGAACCGCTGGAGGATGACGAAGGCGACTGGACCGAGGTTCCCGCAGGCAGTTTCTGCACCTTTGATGGTGATCGGGTTCTGACCGAAGCCTTCCAGCCGCTTTCCTTGCGGGCCGCCGCCTGACCGCTTGGCGGGGCAGGGCAATGGGGCTAACCTTCGGGCATTGATCCCGGAGGTTTGCCATGAAAGCCCTTGTTCTGCCGCTGATCCTGTTGGCCAGCCCGGCGCTGGCCGATGACCTGATCTTCTTCCGCTCTCCCTCCGCCAACATCCAGTGCATGATCGCCACCGGCGACTACCCAGCCGCGCGCTGCGATGTGATGCAGGTGACAAAGCTGTCCTATCCGGTGCAGCCCGCCGATTGCGACCTCGACTGGGCCATGCGTTCGAGGTGGGGCCGACAGGCAAGGGCGCGCCGGCCTGCGTGGGCGATACCGTCGCCAGCCCCGATGCGATGGAGCTGGGCTATGGCCAATCGGTTGAGCTGGGCGGGTTTCGCTGTGTTTCCGAGAAATCGGGTATGACCTGCGTCAATGGGCAGGGCCATGGCTTCACCGTCGCCAAGGCGGCGCAGAAGATGTTTTGATCAAAACCTCTGGTCAAATGGCGCGCATCTGCTAGGCTGCGCGTATTGACTGGAGATTCAAAATGACCCTCGCCGCCCAGAACAGCCTGCCCAATGACCTGTGGCAGATGGACCATGACCACACGCTGCACCCCTGGACCAACTTTGGCCCGTTTGAAAAACAAGGCTCACTGGTCATCGCACGGGGCGAGGGCTGTTACCTGTGGGATCAGGGTGGCAGGCGGTATCTGGATGCGGTGGGGGGCATGTGGTGCACCAACATCGGGCTGGGCCGCAAGGAGATGGCGCAGGCGATTGCCGAGCAGGCCGAGGTGCTGGCCTTTGCCAATTACTTCGTGGACATGACAAATGGTCCCGCCGCGCGGCTGGCTGCCAAACTGGCCGAACTGGCGCCGGGCGATCTGAACCGGGTGTTCTTTACCACTGGCGGCTCTACCGCGGTCGATACTGCCGTGCGGATGGTCAGCTATTATCACCATGCCCGCGGCAACCCCGACAAGACCGGCATCGTCGCGCGGGAAAACAGCTATCACGGCTCGACCTACCTGACGCAATCGGTGGGCAAGCGGAACGGCGACCGTGTGGAAGAGTTCCGCTATGCCGAAGACGGCATCTGGCACCTGACCTGCCCGAACCCCTATCGCCGCCCCGCGCATCTGACCGAGGCGCAGTTCTGCGATGAACTGGTGGCCGAGTTCGAGGCGCTGATCGCCCGTGTGGGTGCCGACCGCATCGGCGGCTTCATCGCCGAACCCATTCAGGCCAGCGGCGGCATCATCATTCCGCCCCACGGCTATCTGCGCCGGATGTGGGAGATCTGCCAGCGCCACGAAATCCTGTTCATCGCCGACGAGGTGGTGACCGCATTCGGCCGCATCGGCCACTGGTTTGCCAGCCTGTCCGAATTCGGCGTGCAGCCTGACATCATCACCAGTGCCAAGGGCCTGACCTCGGGCTATCTGCCTTTGGGCGCAATGATTTTTTCTGACCGCATCTGGGATGTGATGGCCAAGGGCGGGCAACGCTGGTTCACCTCTGGCCTGACCTATTCCGGTCATCCGGTCTCTTGTGCCGCCGCGCTGAAGAATATCGAGATCATTGAACGCGAAGGCCTCTTGGCCCAGGCCGCAGAGGTGGGCGGCTATTTCAACGATCGTTTGAAATCCTTGGCCGACCTGCCGCTGGTGGGCAATGTACGGGGCAAGGGGCTGATGCTGTGCGTGGAATCGGTGGCCGACAAGGAAACCAAGGCGCTGCTGCCGGATGAGGCGAACGAATCCAAACGCATCTCGGACGTGGCCGAGGAGATGGGCCTGCTGGTCCGCCCCATCGGCCATCTGAACGTGATGTCGCCGCCCCTGACGATCACCCAGGGGCAGGTGGATTTCGTGGTCGAGACGCTGGAAAAGGCAATTCGGCGCGTGACCGACGATCTGGTGCGCGAAGGGTTTCGCCTGGGCTGATCTGGGGCTGATCGGTCGTTGACCTGTCACCCGGCGGGCATAAACTTGCCGGGTAAGTCAGGGGTGCGCCGATGAAACTGTTTCAATGCCAATGCTGCGGGCAGGTGCTGCATTTTGAAAACACCGCCTGCCTGCGCTGCGGCCGCGCGGTGGGTTATCTGCCCGATCAGGATCGCATGGTTGCGGTCGAACCGGACGGGGGCGTCTGGCATGTCGTCACCGGGCAGGGCGCGCCCGAACCCCCGCTGCGGTTCTGCCATAACTGGGAGCTTTCGGCCTGCAACTGGATGGTGCCGGTCGGCCCCGAGTCCCCGGCTGGCCCCGAATACTGCCCCGCCTGCCGCCACAACCGCACCGTGCCCGACCTGTCGGACCCCGACAACCACGCCCGCTGGCAGAAGATCGAGGCCGCGAAGCGCCGCCTGATCTATACCCTGCGCCACCTTGGCCTGCCGATGCCGGTAGTGGGCGACGGCCACCCAGAGCCTTTGGTGTTCGACTTTCTCGCCGACGATCCCGGCTCGGTCCAGCGCGTGCTGACCGGCCATTCCGATGGCGTCGTGACTATCTCGCTGACCGAGGCGGATGATTCCGAACGCGAGCAGATGCGCGAACAGATGGGCGAGGCCTATCGCACCCTCTTGGGCCATTTCCGGCATGAGGTCGGCCATTACTACTGGGACATCCTTGTGCGCGACGGTGGGGCACTGGACGGCTTTCGCGCCATGTTCGGCGATGAGAGTGCCGATTATGCCGCAGCCTTGCAGCGCCATTACGCCGCAGGCCCGCCGCCGGGCTGGGCGGCCAGCCATGTCTCGTCCTATGCCACGATGCACCCGTGGGAGGATTGGGCCGAGACCTGGGCACATTACCTGCACATGGTCGATACGCTGGAAACCGCAGGCGCCTTGGGAATACGGATCGACCCCAGCCTTGATGCGGGTGAGTTGTCGGCCCGGATCGACTTTGATCCCTATGGCGCGGGCGATCTGGCCCGGTTGATCGGGGCGTGGATGCCGTTGACCGTGGCGCTGAACGTGCTGAACCGCTCGATGGGGCAGGCCGACGGCTATCCTTTCGTGTTGCCGCAGGGGGTGCAGGACAAACTGGGCTTCGTGCATGATCTGGTGCGCGGCCGTAGTGGTTGACTTCGCGCGCCCACTCTGCTTCCTATGGCGCACCCGGATCCGGCGCGTCTCCGCTTTCGCAAACGACGACCGCATATGATTTGAGTTCTCCCCATGGCCCTAGAAGACGCCAAGTCCCAGGTGGACACCGCCTTTACCCGTGCGCAACAACGCGGGTATTCCTTTGAAAACGCCTTTGGTGGCGCGACCAGCTTCCTGCGCCGCAGCTATACCAAAGACCTGACCGGGGTGGACCTTGCCATCACCGGCGTGCCCTTTGACCAGGCGGTGACCCACCGCACCGGCACCCGCTTTGGCCCCCGCGCGATCCGCGAGGCATCGACCTTGCAACCCTATGATCCACCTTACGGCTGGCCGACCAACCCGCTGGATGAGTTGAACATCATCGACTATGGCGATGTGGCCTTCGATTATGCCAAGGTCAGCGATTTCCCCGAAACCCTGACCGCGCATATCCGCAAAATCCTGTCGGCGGGCGCGGGCAGCATCACCCTTGGCGGCGATCACTACATCACCTTCCCGATCCTGAAGGCCTATGCCGAAAAGTTCGGCCCCCTGGGGGTCATCCATTTCGACGCCCATTCCGATCTGTGGCCCGATGACGACCTGAGCCGCATTGACCACGGCACGATGATGTACAAGGCCGTGAAGCAGGGCTATGTCGATCCCAAACGCTCGGTCCAGATCGGCATTCGGACCACGACCGAGGATTATCTGGGCGTGCATGTCATCGACGCGCGCGAGGTGCATGAAAAAGGCGTGGCCCATGCGGTCGAGCTGGCGAAATCCATTGTCGGCGACAAGCCCACCTATTTGACCTTCGACATCGACGCGCTGGACCCGGCCTATGCCCCCGGCACCGGAACGCCCGTCTGGGGCGGGTTGCATTCGTGGCAAGCGGCGGCTTGCTTGCGCGACCTTGCGGGCATCAACATGGTCGGCGGCGATATTGTCGAGGTCTCGCCCCCCTATGACACCACGGGCGCCACGGCCATTGCGGGCGCCCATGTCGCCTATGAGCTGATCTGCCTGTATCACTGGGCACGGACGCAACGCTGATGAAACTGGCCGTGACCACGCTGGTGCTTCTGGCCGTGGTCGCGGCCGCCGATGCCTGGGTGCGGCTGGCACCCACTGACCCCGCGGTCTGGAATGTTGATCCACGGCAGGGCATGACGCTTGGGCAGGGCGGCCTTTCCCTACCTGTCGGCGATGCGCCCCCCAAGGTTGAACAGTTGCGCAACGGGGCGACGACGCAGTTCCTTTCACCCCTTTCCGCGCAGGCCGTGCTGGCCCGGCTGGACAGCATTGCTCTGGCAACCCCGCGCACCACACGGCTGGCGGGAAGTGCCGAAGAGGGGCGGATCACCTGGGTCACACGTTCGGCGCTGTGGGGCTTTCCCGATTACACGACCGCGCAGGCGCAGCAGAGGCAAGGCATTACCAAGGTGACGCTTTGGGCGCGGCAGCGGTTTGGCTACAGTGATCTGGGCGTGAACGCGGCACGGCTGACAGGCTGGATTGACCAGTTGCTGAGCGCCCCTTGACCGCAGGCAGGCCATCGGCCAAACCCGGCCCATGGTTCCGCTCGACAAACTTGCCCAGATCACCCAGCGTTTCGAGTTTCTCGAGGCGCAGCTGCACGCCGGGGCCGCCCCGGCGGAAATCGCCCGGATCAGCCGCGAATATTCCGACCTGAAGCCCGTGGCCGAGGAAATCGCCGCCTATCGCCAGGCGCTGGACGATCTGGCCGAGGCCGAGGCGATGCTGGCCGACCCCGAGATGAAGGCGCTGGCCGAGGATGAGATTCCGGCGCTGAAGGCCCGCATTCCCCAGATGGAACAGGCGCTGCGCATCGCCCTGCTGCCCAAGGATGCCGCCGATGCCCGCCCCGCCATTCTGGAGATCCGCCCCGGCACCGGCGGCGAGGAGGCGAGCCTGTTTGCCGGCGACCTGGCCCGGATGTATCAGCGTTACGCCGAGCGGATGGGCTGGCGGTTCGAGGTGCTGGAGCATCAGGAATCCGACCTTGGCGGCGTGAAGGAATTCACCGCCCATGTGCAGGGCGAAGGGGTCTATGCCCGACTGAAATTCGAATCCGGCGTTCACCGCGTTCAGCGCGTGCCGGAAACCGAGGCGGGTGGGCGCATCCATACCTCTGCCGCCACCGTGGCCGTTCTGCCCGAGGCGGAAGAGGTCGATATCGACATTCCGGCATCCGACATCCGCATCGACACCATGCGCAGTTCCGGCGCGGGGGGCCAGCATGTGAACACGACCGACTCGGCGGTGCGCATCACCCACCTGCCCAGCGGCATCGTGGTGACCAGTTCCGAAAAGTCGCAGCACCAGAACCGTGCCATCGCCATGCAGGTCTTGCGCGCCCGCCTTTACGAGATGGAGCGCGAGCGGCTGGCCAAGGAACGCAGCGATGCGCGCAAGTCGCAGGTCGGCAGCGGTGATCGCAGCGAGCGTATCCGCACCTACAACTTCCCCCAAGGCCGGATGACCGACCACCGCATCAACCTGACGCTCTATTCGCTGGGGCAGGTCATGGCGGGCGACCTGACCGAGACGATCGACGCATTGATCGCCCATGATCAGGCCGAGAAACTGGCCGAGATGGAAGGATGACGCCCAAAGCGATGACGCCCAAAGCGACGACGGGCGCCGAGGCCCTGCGCGCCGCCATCCCCCGCCTGCGCGCCGCCGGGATCGAGGAGGCGCCGCGCGATGCCCGCCTTCTTCTTGCCCATGCGCTGCACATCGCGCCCGACCGGGTGACGCTGCATACGGGTGACGTGCTGACCGAGGCGCAGGAGATGGCCTTTGATGCAGCCGTCACCGCCCGCGCCGCCCGTCAGCCCCTGTCGCAGATCACCGGCCAGCGCCTGTTCTGGGGCCGCAGCTTTCGCGTGACCCGCGACACGCTGGACCCGCGCCCCGAGACCGAGGTTCTGGTGGCCGAAGCCCTGTCGCGCCCCTTTGTGAAAATGGCCGATCTGGGCACTGGCACCGGTTGCATCCTCATCTCTTGCCTGCTGGGAATGCCCATGGCGACCGGCATTGGCACCGATCTGTCCCAAGCCGCGCTGGCCGTGGCCGAGGGCAACGCCATGGCCCATGGCCTGACCCGCGCCCGGTTTCGCCGGGCCGATTGGTTCAACGGCATCACCGACCGTTTTGACCTGATCGTCTCGAACCCGCCCTATATCGCGGCGGATGAAATGGCGGGCCTCTCGCCCGAGGTGAGAGAGTGGGAACCGCATTCAGCCCTGACCCCCGGCGGCGACGGGCTGGACGCCTATCGCGCCATCGCGCTGGGTGCGGGTGCGCGGCTGATGCCGGGAGGGCGGCTGCTGCTGGAGATCGGGCCGACGCAGGGGCAGGCGGTTGCAACCCTTCTGGCAGCACAAGGCTTTCAGGCCATCCGCATCCTGCCCGATCTGGATGGGCGCGACCGTGTTGTGGCGGCCATCGCACCGGGCGGGCCGGACCGTTGCGGCTGTGCCTGATCTGGCCATTTCCTGCGGAAACCCCAAGAATCCGCTTGTCAGGCACCGATATCCGTGATTATTCCGCAGATGCACGAGGGCGGGCATTTCGCCCCCTCCTGCGCAATGCCATGCACCCGCCTGACTGTATTTCGGCCCCGAATGGGCTGCGGCAGGGTCCAAGCCATCAAAGGACAAGATGCGCTCCTCCAAGTCTCGTTCGCGCTCGAAGCAGAACCGCCCGCGCACGCTCGGCAATATCATCAATCGCGTGTTCGACTCCTCGGGCCCCGAGGGGAAGGTGCGCGGCACGCCCCAGCAGATCATTGAAAAATATCTGGCGCTGGCGCGGGATGCACAGCTCTCGAATGACCGTGTGGCGGCCGAGAACTTCCTGCAACATGCCGAGCATTACACCCGCATGCTGGCCGAGGCGCAGCGCGAAATGGCGGCCGAGCAAGAGGCCCGCCAGCAGTATCACCAGCAGAACAACCAGAACGGCAACCGCGACCGTCAGGCCAATGACCGGGGCGAGCGGCAGGACTATCGTGGCGAGCAAGCCGAGGATTTCGCCGCCAATGCCGATGGGTTCGAGGTTGTCGGGGGCGATGACGACGGCCATCTGGTTGAACTGCCAGAGGCGCCGCGCCCGCAGCATCAGCCCCAGCAGAACCAGCGCCGCGACGACAACCCGAACCGCGACAACAATCAGAACCGTCGCCGGGATGACAATCGCCGCCGGGACGACAATCGGCGCGACGACAACCGCCGCGAGGATCGTCCGCAGCATGAAAACCGTCGCCGTGAGGACCGCCCGCAAGAGCCGCGTGCCGAGGTTCAGAAGGTTGAAATCAGCGTGACGGCCGAAGCCCCTGCCGCGCCGGTTACCGAAGCGCCCGCAGAGCCGGTGGCCATGGCGGTTGAACACCCCCCGATGGCCGCCGAAGCACCGGCCAAGGCCCCGCGCGCCCCGCGCAAGCCACGAGCGCCAAAAGTTGCCAGCGTCGATGGGGGCGCCGCTACGGGTGAGGCGCCCGAAGCTGCCGAATGAACCAAAGAGCTGCCGAATGAACCAAAGGCCCACCGATCCGGTGGGCCTTTTCATTTTGCGACCTCGCGTGCCAGGGCGCAAAATCCCTCCAGTGAAATCTCCTCAGCCCGCGCGGTGGGCGGGATGCCGGCGGCGATCAGCCGCTCTTCAATGTCGGGCCCCATCGCCTTCAGCGACGATCGCAGCATTTTGCGCCGCTGGTTGAAGGCCATGGCGGTGATGCGGCTCAACACCGCCTCGTCCGCCGGAAAGCGCGGTTCGGGCAGGCGGGTGAAGTGGACGACCGCCGAATGCACTTTCGGGGCGGGGGTAAAGGCCTCGGGCGGCAGATGCAGCACGATCTTAGGTTCGGCCCGCCATTGCGACAAAAGCGCGAGGCGGCCGTAATGCTCGGTCCGGGGCCTGGCCACGATCCGCTCTGCCACCTCTTTTTGAAACATCAGCGTCAGGCTGTCCCAGAACGGCGGCCATACCTTGGGCGTCAGCCAGCGGATCAGCAATTCGGTGCCGACGTTATAGGGCAGGTTGGCCACGATGCGGATGGGCGCTGTCAGATGCGACAGCGCATCCACCTCCAGCGCATCGCCATTGATAACCTCCAGCTTGCCGGGATAGGCGGCCGCAATTTCGGCCAGCGGCGCCATGCAGCGGGGATCCTTCTCGACCGCCAGTACCCGCCGCGCGCCTTCGGCCAGAAGGCCACGGGTCAAGCCGCCGGGGCCGGGCCCCACCTCCAGCACGTCACAGGATGAAAGGTCGCCCGCAAGGCGCGCGATTTTCGCCGTCAGGTTCAGATCCAGCAGGAAGTTCTGGCCAAGCTGCTTTTTCGCAACCAGATCATGGGCCTGAATGACCTCTCGCAGCGGTGGCAGCCCGTCAATCGTTGCCATTCTATCCCCGTGCTTCGGCCATGCGCGCCGCCATCCGCAGGGCCGCCACCAGACTGTCGGGCCGCGCAATCCCTTTGCCGGCAATGTCAAAGGCCGTGCCATGATCGGGTGAGGTGCGGATGAAGGGCAGGCCCAGCGTGACGTTGACGCCTTCGTCAAAGGCCAGCGTCTTGATCGGGATCAGCGCCTGATCGTGATAGGCACAGATGGCTGCGTCATAGCCTGCACGGGCGCGGGCGTGAAACATGGTGTCGGCGGGCAGGGGGCCTTCCAGGGCAAAGCCCTCTTCGCGCCGCAGGGATTCGATCAGGGGGGCGATCCAGTCCAGCTCCTCTTGCCCCATCGCACCGCCTTCGCCCGCATGGGGGTTCAGTCCCGCCACGGCGATGACCGGGTTTTCAAGGCCGAAGTCGCGGATCAGGCCGGCATGGGTCAGCCGGATGGTCTCTTCCAGCAGGCGAGGGGTCAGGGCTTGCGGCACCTCGGACAAGGCGATGTGGATGGTGGCGGGCACGACGCGCAGGGCGTCGCAGGCCAGCATCATCACCACGCGGTCAACGCCCGCCAGATGGGCCAGAAACTCAGTATGACCGGGAAAGGCGAAACCGGCGCCATCCTTCAGCGCCTTCTTGTGAATGGGCGCAGTGCAGATCGCCGCCGCCTCGCCGCGCATCACCAGGGCCACGCCGGTCTCGATCGCCTGAATGACGCCGCTTGCATTGGCCGCCTGCGGCTGGCCCGCCACCGCCGTGCCACCAAAGGGCAGGGGCAGCACCGGCAGATGGCTGGCAGGCACCGACAGCGCATCCTCTGCCCGCGAAATCTCCCGCACAGCCGTGCCGCGTGGCAGGTGGCGCGGGTCGCCGATCCAGAAAAAGGGCAGGCTGTCACCCAGAACCGCCCGCGCAGCCACGGAAATTTCCGGGCCTATGCCCGCAGGCTCGCCGCAACTCAATGCGATGGGCCGCATCTCAGGGCGTCCGAATCTCGGCCTCGGCCTTCAGCTCTTGCAGGTAAAGATCGGCCAATGAACCCATCCGCTGGTTCTGCAACTGGCGGCGCGCATCGTCGCGCGACGGCATCAGAGAGGTGTCCATCCCGCGGCGGCACACCATCAGGAACACCCGCCAGCCGCCCCGCACCACCGAGGCAGAGCTTTCGCCGGGATCAAGCAGGCTCAGCGGCCCGGCGACATCCTTCGGTATCTGGCTTGCCGACTGGGTAATCCGTTTCAGACGGTCTGGCGACTGGCCCTTGGCCACATCGTAAAGATCGTCACAGGTATCGACCGCCTTGCGCACGGCGGCGGCGGTTGCCAGGGCAGCAGAATCGTTCGGAATCAGATATTCGGCATATTCGGTCTTGATCTGCTTCTCGGCGGCCGAAATCGGCTCGTCCGCACGATCCAGCACCATGTAGATCGCAACGCTGTCATCCGTCTCGACAATGCGCGAGACAGTGCCGGGTGCGGTGTTTTGCAGCACGGCACGGGTCGTTTCATCCAGCGCGGTCAGGCGCTGCCAGTCACGCGACCCGCCATGACCTGCGGTCTTGCCTTGCGAATATTTCCGGGCAGCGGCGGCAAAATCGGATTCCGATTTGATGGTCACGCGCAGCTTTCGCGCCAGTGCCAGCGAGCCAGAGCGTTCCTTGCCGGTGCCGGGCAGGATGATCTCGGCCAGCCGCAGCGTGGGCACAGTGTCGGTGCTATAGGCTGCCAGCGCGCGGTCCACCTCGGCATCGGTAATGGTGACCGTGCCCGCATAGCGCGCGCGCACCACCTCGCGCCAGAGCATGCCGGCGCTGACGAAATCGCGGAAGGTTTCCGGCTCTACCCCGCCCTGACCGATGGCCTTGACGAATTCATCGACCGACAGGTTGGCCCGGCTGGCAAATTCCTCCATGCCGGATTTGATCTGCTCTGGCGTGATCTTGATGCCCAGACGCTTGGCCTCGGACAGGCGCAGGCGGTCTTCGATCAGCGTGTCCATCGCCATCTTTTCCAGATCGCCCGGCTGGCGCAGGATCTCCATGAACTTGATGCGCTGGTCCAGTTCGTATTGGGTAATGGCCCTGCCATTCACCGTGGCAACGGGCGTGAACTGGTTTGCCATCGCAGCAGGGCTGCTTGCCGCAATGCCCCCCGCAGCAAGCAGCGCCGCGACGCAAAGCCCGCGTGCCGCCGCGGCAACCGTCATCCGAGTGGTTTTCTGCGCCTGTCTCATCGCCTGCCGTCTTCCATTGTCGCCACCCGAGGTCTTGCCACGGTGCCCGTCGCTTCGTTTCATGGTCAGCTCCGACATTGCCGTGCGCTGCCCGCCTGTCCGCTGCCAAAGCCCAAAAGCTCTACCGACAGGCCGTATTCGGTTGTCGGCGTCACATTAGAGGAGGACGTGAACCGACGCGAGAGAGAAAGATCGACCGCAATACATTCATTGCGGAAGGTCAGGTTGCCCCCCAGCCGCGAGGCGCGGTCCTGCACCAGATCATAGCGGCTGCTGACGCGCGCGTTCCAGCCGCTGGTCACCTTTACTGTGCTGTCGAACACCAGTTCCTCGGTGCGCAGCGGGCGGCTTTCGGTCGGATCCGCCTTCACATAGACATAGCCGCCCGACAGCGAATAGCGGTCGCCCGTAACCCCCAGCCGCAACTCACCCTTTGTCAGCGACAGGTCATCGTCCAGGATCAGGCGGTTGGTCAGCGACACACCGCCCGGCAGGCTGACCTGCCAGGCCGCAAGCCAGTCTGATTGCGCGCCCGACAGGCCAGAGGCCAGATTGAACTGCCCCAGATCCTCTGCCCGCAGCACCCGGCCAGCGGTGATGCCAAGGGTCCAGCCATCGGGGTCGTGGCGCAGGTAATTGATGCCGATGTTCGCGCGGGCCCCGCGTTCCACCGCGTCGGCGCCGGGATAGCGGTTCAGCGAGAACAGGTTGCCTTCGTCGAATTCAACCAGCACCGAATCCTCGTTGGGGATCGTATCGCTGCCGCCCGGCGCCAGAACCAGTTGCACCACAGGCTCGATCACCTGACCCGAACCGTCGGCGCCCGATTTCACCCAAGGCCAGCGCAACTCGGCCGCAACGGCGCCCCACACCCTGGCATCGGTGCCTCTGACGGCATCGTCCTGCCCGATCGAATACAGGTCTGCCCGCCCTTCGGCGATCAGCGCGCCCACCAGACCGGCAGGCAGCGTCCAGTCGCGCCGCCAGTCGCCCCTCAACGAGGCGCGTGAGGTATCGCGCCCGTCGGCGATGCCATCGCCGTCGCTGTCGAAGGTCAGGGTCGAGGTGCGGGCGTGGCTGTGCAATTGCAGGGCCAGACCGCCCTGACCGCCAAAAGGCCCATAGTTGAAACGCCGCGCCCAGGTTGCATCGGTGATGACCGACGGGATGGTGGACCCATCATCCCCGGCCCGCAGCGTCTGCACCCCGATCAGCCGGGCCGAGATATATTCGTCGCGCCGGGTGCGGGCGACCTCGGCCTCGCTCAGCAGGCGGTCCTCGTCGCTGACGCCATAATCCAGCAGATAGCCGTCATCGCTGGCCAGGGCGGCGTGGAACGTCAGCTTGAAGCCGCGGGGCAGATCGAATGTGCCGTCCGCCGTCGTGTACCCACGCAGATGATCGGGGCGGATGTCGTCCCTGGCGCCCTGCAACATCAGCTCGATACTGCCGGTCTGAAACTCTTGCCGATAGCGCAGATGCACGGCGCGGGTTGATCCGGTGGACAGGAACGGCGTGATCAACAGATCGCGGCTGTCGCCCAGTGTCAGGAAATAAGGCGTCCAGATGCCCGCCCCAATCTTGGAGCTGTTGGTCCATTTCGGCATCAGGAAGCCGTCGGCGCGGTGCAGCGTGGGGTCGGGCATCCGCAGGCGCGGAATGTAGAAAACAGGCACCCCGCCCAGCCGGAACTGCGCGTCGCTGAAATATAGTTGGCGTTCCTGTTGGTCATGCACGACGCGGCTGGCGCGAATTTCCCACAAGGGCGTGTCGCCGCCTTCGCAAATCTTGCAAGAAGAGGCCGCAACCCGGCGCAACGCGGTATAGCGGCCACTGACGCGCTGCATGTCGGCGGCGGCCAGTTGCAACTGCTGGTCCAGAACCACGCGGGCCGAGATGATCAGCCCCTCGGTCATATCGGCCTTCAGGCTGGCCTGATCGGCCAGAACCACGGTGCCGTTGCCATCGTCAATCCGGATCGGGCCGGTGATCTCCAGCCGGTCGGCGGCGCGGTCATAGACCACGCGCTGTGCCGTCAGCCGCTGGCCCTTGTAGAAAACCTCGACATGGCCATCGGCGACCAGAACGGAATCCGACTGGATCTGCAGGCCATCGGCCACCAGCGTGGCCTTTTCCTGCGCCTGGGCCGGTTGGCACAGCGCGGTGGTCAGCAACAGGCCAAGAAGGGTGGCAAAGCGGCGCATCAGCCATCCTCCACATGCAAAAGCAGGGCTATCGACAACAGCAGGGCCGCGACGGGCGGGCTCCATGCGGCGGCCATGATCGGAATCTGGCCATTCTCGCCCAGAACTTGCGCGAAATTGCGCAGGAAGAACAGGGCAAAACCGGCAGCCAGCGCCATCAGGGTCAGTTGCCCGGTCTTGCCGAACCGGGCATGGCGCATGGTAAAGCCCGCAGCCACCAGAACCATGGCGCCAAGCAAAAGCGGCAGGGCAAGCTCCATCTGCATCCAGACCCGATAGTTGCGCGCCGAAAACCCGGCGTCTTCCAGTTCCCGGATATACTTGGGCAAATCCCAGAAGGCGATGGTCGATGGCTCTCCGAACCCGTCGCGGATGCGCTGGGGCGTCAGGTCGGTGGGCAGGCGGGCACCGTCTGGCTGAACCTCGGCTATGGCCTCGGGGTTCGGCACAGTCAGATCCCAGCGTTTTGCGCCGGTCAGGACCCAGTTGCTTGCCTGCAGTTCGGCCGACCGCGCCTCGATCCGGCCAATGGCCAGACCCTCGGGCGAGAAGAGGAAGAACGATACATCGTCAAGCCGGCTGCCATCTGGGGCCGCGCGCGCAGCCCGGATCACCGATTGGCCCTTGTCATCGCCCTGCCGCATCCACAGCCCGTCCGAGGTGACCGACAACACAGATTGCCCGTCCGCGCTGCCAGCCATCCGGGCGTATTCCTTGGACGTGGCGGCGACCAGCGGGTCCAGCACGGCCACCGCCAAAAGCCCCACCGCCAGTGCGGCGGCAAAGGGCGCCAGCAGAAAACGCAGCCCCGACCGGCCCGAGGCCCGCACCGCCACCAGTTCAGAGGACCGCGCCAGAGCCAGAAACAGCGCGATGGCCGACAGGATCACGATCAGCGGCAGGATACGATACAGGTTTTGCGGCGCATTCATCAGCGCGAGATAGATTGCCCGCGAGGCGGCCATATCGCCCGCACCCCGGCGCAACTGATCAACGACATCGATCAGCAGCAAAAGGCCGAAGAACGCGCCGAACACCAGCAAGAATGTCCACAGAAAGCGGCGCGCGAAATACAGGCTCAGCCTCATGCGGTGACCTCCGCGGCGCGGGGGCGGTGTTTCGGGCGTGCGGCCAGCCACAACAGTGCGAACCCCGCCACAAGCGCGACACCGGGCGCGGCATAGGCCCAGACCCAGCCCTGCGGCGATTGCAGGCCCAGATCGGTCGTCGCCGTCGCGACGCCCTGCACCACGATCAGCAGGATCACGGCGACCCCGATCTGCCGCCACAGCCCGAACCGGCTGAAGGCGCCGACCATTAGCGCGGCAAAGCCGATCAGGGCCGAACCCACCGCCAGCAACGGCTGGGCAAAGCGCGAATGGCCGTCAAAGCGAAACTCGGCCGCGGTCGCGCCGGTTTCCTTGACCAGCGCCGGATCGGCGCGCAGCAGTTCCGGCGTGGACAACTCGTCAATGGTGCGCCGCTTGGGGCGGGTGTCGGTCATCAGACCGGCGAAATCATAGGTGAAATCGGCGAATCGAGTCAGCGTCAGCTTTTGGGTCGCGGTCTCGACCGTCTGCGCGGCCCCGTCGAACATCAGCAGTTTCGGCCCGGTATCGGTGCGGGCGAACAGAGCCTTTTTCGCGGTATAGACGGTGCGCCGTTCGGGCAGGCGATCATCTGCAAGGAACATGTCCAGCAATTCGCCGGTGCGGGCAATCTCGCGGATATAAAGCGTCAGGCCGCGCGACGGATGGGTAAAGGTGCCCTCGGCCAGATAGCGCGACGAGGCGTTCTGCGAAATCTCTGCCGTGCGCTCGGCCAGTGCCGCGCGCGACAGGGGCACCAGAAAATGCATCAGCACCCCCATCATCAGCGCGACGCACAGACCGAACCACAGCACGGGCCGCGCCATCCGATAGGGCGAAAACCCGGTCGCCTGCATCACCACCAGCTCGCTTTCGCGCGTCAGGCGGTTGGCGACATAGACGGCGGCGGCAAAGGCCGACAGGGGCAGCACCAGCCGGATCACATTCGGCAGCGTCAAAAGCGAGAATTCCAGGAACACCAGCGCCGACTGGCCATCGCCGATCAACTGGTCGAACAGGCGCACCGCCCGGTTGACCCAATAGACCGCAACCATGACAAGCGAGAAAAAACCAAATACCGCAAGAAGTTGCGATAACAGGTATCGGTCAAATCTCGGCACGCGCCCCAAGCCCTTGTTTTTATCGTTGCGCGCAGCTTAGAGCAAATGGTCGCAAAGGAAAACTCGTATCTGGCAAAGGGCGGGGCCCTTCGCTAGCCTTGCGCGGAACCCTGCGCGACGCCGGTCGCGCGCTTG
>APMI01001324.1_pt1 | contig 26617 bp, 25 predicted proteins | sample 667938 | NCBI WGS metagenome assembly APMI01 (sample SAMN01084076, study PRJNA167559) | wastewater metagenome | biome: Wastewater | place: Denmark: Ejby Moelle, Odense | collected 2011-11-28
AGTATGGCAGAATTTGATAATACAAAATACGACCTTCCGTCGGACCAGGCGGATAGTGGCAAACTAAATAAATTGCGTGCGGCGGTGCTCGGTGCCAATGACGGCATAGTGAGTGTCTCGAGTGTAGTAATGGGGGTGGCTGGTGCAACCAGTGATTCGCGTGCGATTACCGTTGCTGGCATGGCTGCACTGATCGCTGGTGCGCTTAGTATGGCGGTGGGCGAGTATGTGTCGGTCAGTAGCCAGTCGGATGCCGAAAAAGCCTATATCGACGAGGAAAAAAAGGATTTGGTCGAGAATCCCGAATACGAGCTGGACGAGCTGGCGCGCGAATACATGAAGCATGGGGTGAGCACTAAGTTGGCGCATCAGGTGGCGGTAGAGCTCACCGAACGGGATGCGCTGCGCGCGCACTTGCGTATGCATTTTAACCTTGACCCTGACGAAATCAATGATCCATGGCATGCGGCGATGGCGTCATTTGTGGCATTTACTCTTGGTGGTCTGGTGCCATTTATAGCAATCGTTGCGTCGCCGCACCATCTGCGTATCCCAATGACTGCCGCAGCAGTGTTGGTGACGCTCTTTGCGGTCGGCTATCTGAGCGCAGTAGCCGGCGGTGCGGGCAAAACGCGGGCTATTTTGCGCGTCATGCTGGGCGGTATGGCGGCGATGGCCATCACCTATGGTGTCGGTGTGGCGTTCGGTGCATCGGTAGCCTAAGTGGCGGCACTTCGCGGGGTGAATCTAGGCGGTTGGCTAGTGGTGGAGCGCTGGCTGACGCCGTGGCTGTTTGAGGGCACTGACGCCGTGGACCACTATACATTGATGCAGGCGCCCGATGGCCCGGCGCGTCTGGCGCGTCATATTGCCGAATATATCACCGAGGCGGATTTTGTGTGGCTGCGCGATCATCATATCGAGGTGGTGCGCATCCCGGTTGGCTACTGGATTTTTGATGGCGACGACCCCTATCAGCCGTGTATCGAGGCGCTGGATTGGGCAGTCGAGATGGGGCACAAGTACGGCATCAAGGTATTAATCTGTCTACACGGCGCGCCTGGATCACAGAATGGTCGCGACCACAGTGGTCGTATCGGTCCGGCACAGTGGTATCGTCGGCGCGACTATCACCAGCAGACCATAGCGGTGCTCGAGCGTCTGGCGGCGCGCTACGCCGATCGCCCAAGCGCATGGGGATTGGAGCTGCTCAACGAGCCACGAGCCGGATTCTGGCAATTCAAGCTGAAACGATTCAGTCGTCAGGCCTACCAGCGTGTTTCGCGTGTAGCTCGGCCTGATATGTTGGTGGTGTTTCACGATGCATTTACGCCGCGACTGATGTCGAATCTGTTGTGGCCGCATCGTCACAATCCCGTCGCCATCGACGTACACTGGTATCATTTTTGTTGGCCGTTGTTTCGGGTGGTCCTGATCGCCTGGTACGAGCGCATTGCCATGCCGATGCATCACCGCTTGCACCGCTGGCTGTCGCGGGCTCAGCCGGTGATCGTGGGCGAGTGGAGCGGCATGCTATCTGAGTATCAGCTGCGCAAATTTGCCGAAGCCGAACATGCCGCGTTGGTTGACCGCCACATTGCGCTGCAGCTGGCCGCCTACGACAATACGCTGGCGTGGTTTTATTGGAATTATCGCGCCGCCGCCCCAGGGGTGTGGGATTTTCGCTCGATGGTGGATGCCGGGCGCATTATGCTGTAGGCGTATTGTAGTCGAAATCACGTAATCAACCATCAAACTCCCAGCCATTGGTCAGTTAGCATTTTATTTCATCTGTTAAGGGATTATCCTTTTTCAGATATGATATGTGGGCTGAATGAGATTTTGAATAAATAAGACATGACGAGGCCCCCGGGCGTACCGGGGGCCGTGGAGCTATGCCTCGCAAGGGGCGCAGCTCCTTACCGCCTTGGAGAGAAGAGCCAGACGTCGGTGGTGCTGTCATTGATGTAGGTCTGGTTGGCGATCTCTACGATGTAGCCACTCCAGAACTTCCACCAGCTCTCTTGGCACCTGATAGTGGCACCGACAGTCATCATGCGGGCGTTGGTTGTCGTGGAAACTTGCTCCACGACGAATTTTTTCCGCTGACCCAACCATCCTGCCTATCGCGGCTTGGGGTGATGGTGCCCATTACCGCACTGACGTCATAGCGACTGTCGCCACACAAGTATTTACTTGCATGCACGGTAATATCGTGTGATCCATTCGCGCTCGCGCTGTTCGCGCTGGCTCCCGCTGTGAGTGCTAGCGCTACACAGGGTATTGCCATGATTCGTGAGACACGCATAGAATTCTCCTCAACAGAGACGAACGATAGGTGGATTCCTAACGCTTTATTAGCGTAACACCTATGTGGTATCATTGCAATTAGCAAGCTAAAGGTAATTGGGAGGGTATATAAGTCATGAGCACACAGCAAACAAAGCACGTAAATCTTGGAAGAATAATTATTATCGCAACCGCGGTACTATCAGTTATTAATACTGTGCTGCTTATCACAATTACGCTTGGGCTTCAGCGGCAGATTGACCAAGCAGTGGCGATCGATGCGGCCCATCATTACGAATATCTGCAATTTAAATACACCTACGACCAGCAGCACAATAAACAGGGTCAATAGCATTTTTATACCTCTGTCGCTGTGGTATAATGAGAAAAATGGACACTACAATTTTTAAACGCACCAAGATTTTGGCGACGCTTGGCCCTGCCACGAACTCGCCAGAGGCAATCGAACAACTTATCGACAGCGGCGCCAACGGCATCCGCCTCAACTTTAGCCACGGCTCGCACGAGGAGCGGCTCGAGCAAATTCCGTGGATTCGCCAGGCCAGCGAAAATCTGCGCCGCCCGGTGGCAATCTTGCAGGACTTACAGGGGCCAAAAATCCGCCTCGGTGTCCTTAATGACAACCGCCAAGAAGTCAAAAAAGGCGACGAGCTGATCCTTGATCACGCTGCCGAGCACAACGGCCTGACGTTGCCGGTACAGTACAATCTGGCCGAAAAAGTCCAGCCAGGCGAGCCCATCTATCTATTTGATGGCAAAATCCGCACCACAGTGCTCGCAAAAACCAGCGACACTGCGATCAAGGTGCGCGTTGAAAACGACGGTGTGCTGATGAGCAAAAAAGGCATCAATCTGCCCGACACCGACTTCGGCGGCGATATTCTGACACCAAAGGATCTAGAAGACATCGAATTTGGTGCCACGCTAGATATTGATTATGTCGCGCTGAGCTTTGTGCAAACCGACGAAGATATTAGCAGCCTGCGACAGATTCTGCTGAGCCACGGCTCAACCGCAAAAATCATCGCAAAAGTCGAGACTAAATCTGCCATTCAGCCCGCCATGCTCGAGCGCATCGTGCGCGTCAGCGATGGCGTGATGGTAGCCCGCGGCGACCTAGCCGTCGAGGCTGGCGCCGAAGTAGTGCCGGTAGTACAGCGCCGTATTGTGTCGCTTTGTCGCAAATACGGCAAGCTATCCATCGTCGCCACTCAGATGATGGCAAGCATGGTGGACGCCCCCGAGCCAACGCGCGCTGAGGTGAGTGACGTGGCCAATGCCGTCATCCAGGGCGCCGACGTGGTGATGCTGAGCGACGAGACCGCCAACGGTAATTATCCTATCGAAACCGTGCGATCCATGCGAAATACCATCCTCTATACGCAAGAAAACGCCATGGTCGACGTGCCTACCGAAGAGCTCATTCAGCCAGACGAACACCGTCGCAACGCGATTAGCCATGCTGCGGTAGGTGTTGCCGAGCAACTTAGCGCTAGTGCTATCATCGCCGAGACCAAATCTGGCGCCACGGCCGAAAATATCGCCGCTTGCCGCCCGCACCGCCGTATTGTTGCGGTCACCAGCGAGCCACGTGTCGCCCAGCAATTGGCGCTGACCTACGGCACGCGCAGCTTTATTCGACCAGACGGCGAGAATGCCGGCCTCAAGCTCGCCCGCGAGCTGTATGATAGCCAGTATTTTAACACCGATGCAAAGCCTATTAACGTAGTGATTGTCAGCGGCAAACAACCCGGCGTCACGGGCGGTACTGACACCATCCGTGTCCGTGTGATAGAATAAGCTAAAGCAATAAACAACTCGGGTGGGCATGGCGAGAACAACATTCACGATTACGAGCGTTCCATTGCGCGGCAAAACCGTGCTGGTGCGCGCTGACCTAAATGAGCTGGTTCAACACAGCGTGATTGTTGGCGACTATCGATTGCGCCAGCTGCTGCCAACGCTTGAGCTGCTACGCGAGCGGCAATGTCGCATCGTGATTATTGGCCACCGCGGGCGGCCGCGCGGCCCTAGTCAGACGCTGAGCCTGCAGCCTATCGCGGCGCACTTGGCTCAGCTGATGGGGCAGCCGGTGCAGTTTGTCGATGCCGTCGTCGGGCCCCGGGTGGCGCACGCTGTCAAGCAACTGCGGCCGGGCCAGATGCTCATGTGTGAAAACCTACGTTTTGATGCACGCGAATACCGCAACGATCCGGCGCTCGCCCGACAGTTAGTGCGTGATACACGGGCCAGCTACCTGGTGCTGGAATCTTTTGGAGTGTTGCACCGGCACTATGCCTCGATCGATGCCATCAGCCAGTGTGTACCGGTGTTACCGGGCCTGCATGTGGCGCGCGAATACCGGCGCTTGCGTGCGCTTGCCGTGCATTCGCCGCGGCCCAGCCTGGCAATCATTGGTGGGCGCGATACCGACACCAAGGCTGCGGCGATGATGGGATTGCTCGGTCATGTTGATCATATCTATGTTGGCGGCCACGTGGCGATCGAATGCATCGCCTATCATCGCTACCCGATCGGCCAGTCGCGGGTGACGCGGGCGGGGCAGGCCGCAATCGACCGGCTGTATCAGTTGGCGGCCCGTCGCGTTGGGTTTCGTGATGTCGGCGACGTGATTCGTCTGCCGCGTGATCTGTTGGTGCAGCGTGGCAGCGAAGTGGTGGCGGTCGAGCTGCGGGCGGTTAAGCCCCGCGATCGTATCATCGACATCGGGCCGCAGGCAGCTGCCGAAATTTGCGACGAGCTCGCTACGGTCAAATATGTCGCCTGGAATGGGCCGGTAGGCGACGTAGCTACTACCGATGGCTTGCGCGCGAGTTTTGCAATTATGCAGGCAATGCAGTCGCGCAGCGATCTAGTGACGGCCGTCTTGGGTGGCGATACGGTGCGGTTTGTAGAATCGTTTTCGCCGCTTGATGCCTACGATATCGTATCGACTGGTGGTGCGGCCGCGCTCCAGTTGCTGGCCGGGCAACAGCTTCCCGGGCTGGATTCGCTGCTAGACGCCCCGCGTCGAGTAGTGTACACTAAGGACAAGAAAGCATAAGAATTATGGCCAGAGATACCCATCTGATTGTCGGCAACTGGAAAATGAACCTCACTATCCACGAGGCGAGTTTGCTTGTTCACAAGCTGGCCGACCTCATCGAATTGCACCGCGATGTCGAGGTGGTAATCGCGCCATCGGCACTGGCGCTGCAGCCATTGTCGCTACAGATCGACCATCGCAAGATCAAGCTGGCCGCACAGAATTTTTACTGGCGCGATGACGGCGCCTATACCGGCGAGATCTCGGCGCATCAGCTGCGTGGCTTGGTTAAATACGCACTGGTTGGCCATTCCGAGCGCCGCAATATCTTTGGCGAGCAAGACAAGGACATCCGTAACAAAGTACAGGCCGCCCTGCGCAATCAGTTGCGCCCGATCCTTTGCGTCGGCGAAACGGCCGCCGAGCGCGCCAACGGCGAAACCCACGATGTCATCCACGATCAAATTACCGGCGGCCTCGCTAATGTCACCGGGGCCGAGCTGCAGCAAGTCGTCGTGGCCTACGAGCCAATCTGGGCGATCGGCAATGGCGACAACGTACCGCCCACCGATGTCGCGCATGTCGCCAGGGCGATTCGCAGCCAAGTCAGCCATCTGTTTGGCGCTCGCGCCGCTGCCGACCTGCGTATTCTGTACGGCGGCAGTGTCACCACCGACAACGCCAGCGTTTACCTAGAGTTGCCAGATATCGATGGCTTGCTCATTGGCGGCGCTAGCCTCGACGCCAGGATATTTAGCACTATTATTACTAACGCGCATCAGCAAACATAGGGTAGGACATGACTGATTTAGATTTCGACGAACTTGACAAAGCCGTATCATCGCTAATACGCAAAAAAACCCGTCGCCGCAGCGTGGCAGATACTGATGCAGCGAGCGAGTCAGCCCCTCCGTCGCAGGCTGCTTCCGTAGTTGTTCCAGCTTCGCCATCAACCGCCCAGTCTGTCGTAGTGCCGGCTGCCACAAACACCCCTATTATCCAGAGTCGCGGTAAATTTATGGATATGGTGCACCCGGCTGCTGACATGAGCAAGCCTAGCGCGCCAGCTATGCCCGCCCGTCCTTCGCGCGAGGGTGTTGCGTTGGTGCCGAGCGCCGAAGTAGAGGCTGCTCATGGCCAAACGCCTTCCGACGTCGAGGACGTTGCTACTGCAGAGGCCCTAGCGGCTGATCAGGCGCAACCCGCCGAACAGCCTGCTGTCGAAGAACCGAGCAAATTGCCCGCCGATGAAACGTGGGAGGCTGACGACAGCTATACCTACCACGAGGATACCGCGCCGCTGCACGGTGGCGAGCCAAGCGAGCCGCTTATCGCCAGTCGCGACGCCATCGAAACCGAGCAGGCGAGCGATGCTGTTCGTGGCATTGACACTGCCCAACCAGCCTCAGAGCCACAAGCCCCAACATTTGTCGATCATGCGCCAGAGGTTGCGATGCCAACCGAGGACACTGATGCGGCATTCGAGTCGGGCGCTACCAGCACCAAGACCGATGACGAAATCCTCGCTTCTATCGATATGCCTATCGACGCTGATGCCGACACGCCTACCGATACGCCAAGTGATGCCGAGCCTACCAAGCCTGCCGAACCTGCCGAGTCCGTCGAATCGCGCCCCATGACCTCTCCCTTCGTGCCCGACGTCAAGGTCGAGAAGCGTCCGCTCAACACGCCGGCTACTACCCCCGAGCCAAGTACGGCTGTTGTCACCGAGTCGCCCGTCGCTGACCCAGCCGATGACGAGCCGCAAACGCTGGCCGAGCTCGACCAAGAAGTCGGCGACGATCTCGCCACGATGGATATGGGCCTTGGCGCACAGTCACGCGACGAATCGCCCGCTACTGTCTCAATGATTTCTCAGCAATATCGCACCACCGAAAAACCCACCGACCACACCGCCAGCCCAATCTACGACACCGACACCTACCACAAGCCAGTCACCCCAGCGCCACGCGGCCATCACGCGTGGGTCGTGGCGGTCTGGGTAACTCTGTTGTTGATCCTTAGCGCTGTGGCGGGCGCCGCAACATATTATTTCTTGCTCAACAAGTAGCCTGGCTCATCAGGTGGCTGCCCGGGGCTGGGCTCGGGGCGAGTTTTTGGGTATAATAGATATCAATGGACATTCTGGAGGGACTTAACGACGCTCAAAAAACCGCCGTACAGACAACAACTGGCCCGGTGTTATTGCTTGCAGGCGCCGGCAGCGGCAAGACCAAAACTCTCACCCATCGCATCGCGCATCTCATCGCATCGCAGCATATTTGGCCTAACGAAATCCTCGCCGTCACATTCACCAACAAGGCCGCCCGCGAGATGCGCACCCGGCTGTCGACACTTCTTGGCCAGCCCGACACGCGGAGTTTTATGCCTTGGATGGGCACATTCCACGGCATTTGCGTCAAATTACTGCGCATTCATGGCCATCATCTCGACATCGCGTCAAATTTTGTCATTTATGACGAGGACGATCGCCAAAGCCTGATCAAACAAGCCATGAAAACCCTCGCCATTGCGGATAAGCAAATCAAGCCGCGCGCTGTCAGCTCGGCCATCAGCAATGCCAAAAACGAGCTACAATCGCCCAGCGATATGGCTGCCAACGCCAGCTATCCGTTCGAGAAGTCCGTCGCCAAGATCTACGCCACCTACGAAACCCTACGTCGCCAAGCCGGCGCGCTGGATTTTGACGATCTGCTAATCGAAACGGTACGGCTCTTGCGCGAGCACCCCGAAGTGCGCGATCAGCTGCGCAGCCAGTTTCGCCATATCTTAATCGACGAGTATCAGGACACCAATGCCGCGCAGTATGCCATCGTCAAATCGCTCGTCAACGACGAACATAACATCTGCGTCGTCGGTGACGACTGGCAGTCGATTTACAGTTGGCGCGGTGCTGATTTTCGTAATATTTTGCGGTTTGAGCAAGATTTTCCGGGCACGGTGGTGATTAAGCTCGAGCAAAATTACCGCTCCACTGGCGCCATTCTCGAGGCGGCTCACAACGTCATCACCAAGAATGTCGAGCGTACCGACAAGCAGCTTTGGACTGCCGCCGGCACCGGTGCGCCCGTGCAGATTCAGGCTGCGCGCGACGAGGCCGAGGAAGCATTCAACATCGCCAGTCGCATCGCCACACAGGTGCAGATGGCCGCCCGCCGATACCGCGATGTTGCGGTGCTGTATCGTATGAATTCTCAGTCGGCACCGCTCGAGCGCGCCATGATGCAGCTGCGTGTGCCGTATCAGATTGTTGGCGGGGTACGGTTTTATGATCGCCGCGAAGTCAAGGATATCATCGCTTATTTGCGACTGCTTTATCAGCCGGCCGATCGGATTAGTTTTACGCGTATTGTCAATGTACCGACACGCGGTATTGGGGCGACTAGCCTCGAGAGATTCCTCATCTGGCAGGCGAATAGTGGCATGGATATCATCGAGGCGCTCGTGAATGCCGATCAGGCGTCGAGCCTGACGCCGCGTGCCAAAAAAGCGCTTGTGGCCCTGGGCGAACTACTGCGCACCCTGCAGCTGGCCGTTACTCGTGATACGCCGCCGGCCGAGCTAATCGAGCAATTAGTGGCCAGCATCGGCTACGAAGCATATCTGCGCGATGGCACGCCGCAGGCCGAGGATCGCATCGAAAACCTCGGTGCACTGGTGTCGGATGCGCGTACATTCGCGGCGCTGCCCGATTTCCTCGAGGAAGTCGCCCTGATGTCGAGCGTCGATAGCGCCACCGACCACGATAGCGTCACTCTCATGACCATTCACGCCGCCAAAGGGCTCGAGTTTCCGGTGGTATTCATGGTGGGTATGGAAGAGGGAATTTTTCCGCATTCACGCGTGTACCAGGCCGGCCCAAGTGAGCTCGAGGAAGAGCGCCGCCTGTGCTACGTCGGCATGACGCGGGCGCGCCAAGAGCTGCACATGAGTTTTGCCGCCTGCCGCCTGCAATTTGGTCAGCGCGAGTACAACTCGCCCTCGCGATTCCTGGCTGATATGGGGTACGAAGCAGCCGCCATGCCCGTATTCGAGCAGTCGCACGATGATTTCTATGCCGACATGATCCCCGATTTTGACATTGGCGACCGTGTGCGTTCAGCGCAGTTTGGCACCGGCGAAATTGTCGATGTCGATGGCCTGGCCGTCAGTGTCAGCTTCGATTCTGGCACCATCAAAAAGCTCAACATCGAATTCGCCCACCTCGAAAAACTGTAGTTTGACGCTCTAACCACAACCAGGTTATAATGACCTGAGCATGCCTACCCTTGTAAAGCGTCACCCAAAATGGACAATACTCCTCAGTGTCGTCACCCTTCTTCTCATTAGCAGTATAGGCTGGATCGTCTATGCCACTTACGAGCAGGTCAAGGTCCAGCGCCTTGCGGATTCGTTTAAGCCCGACTCGTCATGGCATATGCGAACAGGCGAAACCGCCCAGGGTCCACTGTGGGGTTGTCAGCTTAGCGACACTCCCTGTCCGGGCATCGAACGTGGATGGCTTGTTGACCAACATTACAGAGAGGCCAGCCTGCGCGAAGCCCTTATGCCTATCGACAAAACGTTGGCCGATTCTCTCAAATGTGAAGAAAGCGACCGCTCTTTTGGATGCCGTGCGCGCCGCACCGCCGAAGGCTATAATATTATTTTTGACTATTTTGATACACCGCCGGATCATCCCGCGGCATTCTTAACGATTCTACCGGTATCAAAATGATTAACCCAAAAGTAAGGGTATCGATACTTTGGTGCGTACCGACTGTGGCGTTTCATGAAGCGCCGATAGTGCCGTACCGCGTGACTTTTTGACATGATTATGCTATAATGGTATCAATGTGGTCTTGCCGCAGTTACTATGAGTACGTTTGATATCAAATCTTTTGTAATCTCTGTTAAATCACTTGGCATCGCGGCGACAGTTGCGGTGAGCTTGCTTGGATTTGCGGCGCTTACGCAGCCAGCTGCGGCCTCTTCGGCTACCACCAGCTCTGGCAAGCGCCTGCTGATGCTGCACGACGGTAGTAATCAGCGCGGTATTATGACGTCTGCCTCTACGGTGCGCAAGGCGCTCGACGAGGCCAATATTGCCTATGATCGTCACGATATTACCGAGCCCGGCCTTGATGAACCGCTAGTGGGCGCTAATTACGACGTTAATATTTACCACGCCCGACCAGTCGTGGTGGTAGATGGCACCACGCGCATCAGGGTAATGACTGCGGCTCAGACGCCCAAATCGATCGCGCGCGATGCCGGCCTGACCCTTCGCGATGAAGATACGGCCAACATGTCCTTTAGCGACAATATTCTGCGCGATGGTATGTCCGAGCGCATGACAATCCAGCGTGCGACGGCCTTTACGTTTGTATTCTATGGCAAATCCGAAACTGCTTTTACCCGTGCTCGTACCGTCGGTGATATGTTACGTAGCAAAAACATCTCGCTTACCGCCGCCGATGGCCTCTCTGTTGCTGCCGATACACCGATCACCGCTGGCATGACGGTCAAGTTGTGGCGCAACGGTATCCAGAGTGTTACGCTCGACGAAGATGTTAATTATCCCACCGAGGAAATCAAAGACGCCGACCGCGAGATTGGCTACCGCGAGGTCAAAACCCCTGGTGTTAAGGGCCGCCGCACCGTCACTTACGAGCTCAATACTCAGAATGGTACCGAAGTCAGCCGCCGCGAGATCAATAGCAATACCACCAAGCAGCCCGAAAAAGAAGTGGTTGTGGTCGGTGTCAAGGGCAAATACACTACCCCTAGTGAAAATCAAGCCGCCACCTGGAATTTCCTAATTTCAAGAGGATTTACAAGGGAGCAAACGGCGGGTATCATGGGCAATCTAATGCAAGAGCATGGCTTCAACACCACTGGCGACGGCTTAGCTCAGTGGACCGGCAGCCGACAAACGAGACTCAGGTCAATGTTTCCAGATAGCTACATGACGATTCAGTCTCAGCTAGATTATTTGTGGTATGAATTGAGCGGGCCATACGCCAAAGTGACTACTAATATTAAAGCTCAGTCATCGGTAGAAGGCGCGCTAATTGTGTTTCAGAATCAGTATGAACGGTGCTCAGTCTGTTCGCAGGATCAGAGGCTCAAGTTTGCGTATAACATACTAGCGAGCCATTGATAGATGCCTACGAACAAATCCCTTGGGCAGCATTGGCTGCACGATCGTGACATTCTGGCGGCAATTGCCGATTGTGCCCAAATTAGCCCAGATGACACCGTGCTCGAAATCGGCCCGGGCCTCGGCACGCTGACAAGCGAGCTGTTGCGCCGCGCGGGGCAGGTGACGGCGGTGGAATTTGATGCCGCGCTGGCACGCAAATTGCCCGGACAATTCCCCGGCAAGCAGCTGCAAGTCATCAATCAAGATATTCTGCAATTCAATCTGTCACAATTGCCGCCCGGCTACAAGGTCGTCGCTAACGTACCCTACTATATCACCAGCAAGATCGTCCAGCTGCTCGTCACCGCTGTTAACAAGCCATCGATCGCCGTGCTATTGGTGCAAAAAGAAGTCGCCCAGCGCATTGCCGCTCGCCCCGGCGACATGAGCCTGCTGGCACTAAGCGCGCAGATATACGCCGAGGCCACGCTGGGGCCGCTGGTGCCGAGTGAGTATTTTACGCCGCCGCCAAAAGTCGACAGCCAAGTGGTGATATTGCAACTGCGCGACCAGCCGCTGGTGCCCAGCGAGGACGAGCGTGCCCTATGGCGCGTGGCGCGGGCCGGATTTAGCGCCAAACGCAAAAAACTCCGTAGTTCGATCGCCGCAGGCCTTGCTATCGACAAACCTGCCGCTGAGCGGCTACTTCGCTACAGCGATATCAACCCCGAGCTCAGAGCCGAAGACCTCGCCATCGCAGACTGGCTCCGCCTGGCCCGCAACGCGGTAGCCTAGATAGCTACGTATTTTCTGTCGCACAACATTTATCACACCCCCATACAGTATGTGGGTAGGGGGCTTTTTCGCGCCGCATAGAGCGGTATATGGTATGGTAGCGATCCTGTTTTTTCGCGCATTATCGCGGTGATGCGACGGGGCGATTCGCTGTGCTGGCGATGCTCATGCTTGCAAATGGCTAGTGTCTGGATATAATAGGCTATGATTTAAGAGGTCAAAACCATAGCTACTTCGCATGAACTACAGTCTAACGTAGAGGCACTCGCTCGAGGCGAGTTTTCGTTGCCAGAGGCGCTCCAGGCGATAAACGGCCTCGCGGCATATGTGAGGGAGTTGTCCCCTGATGATCCCGCTGCGCTCAATATAGTCGCAGACGCGGTCGATACCATTCATACTGAGTCTTTTCCTGAGCTGGATGAGGCTATGGGTGAGCTGACTGCCGGCATAGACGACTATATTCGACGGTGTGAAGAAGAAACAACGCCGATCACCTCTGCGCCAACACCCGCCGCCATGGCAGGACTGGTGCGGCGACCTATCGAAATCAAGCCAGACGCTCCTATTGCGCCCGCTGAGACCGAGGAGCTAGCTGATTGTACTGAGCTTTCCGGCATCATTACAGTCGAAAAAGCCCGCACCATTCTACAGGATGGGCCGCGCATGACACAGGAGCTGATTGCCGCGCTCATTGCTGGCACGCCACTACAGCCTGAGCGAAGCCAAAGAACACCTCATTTTGCTGCCATCAAAGATATACTAGTATCGATGGTGGCTAGCGGCCAACTAGCTATATCAGAGCGCAATCATCCTCGATGGTGGGGGCTTGTCGGCCAGCCTAAATCGTATTATGAGTTATTTGAAGCTGATGGTCGCCACGAGTCCACAGAGTGCCGCGAGCCAGCGCCGACAGTCGCCGTGGATCCAGAACAGGCGCTGCTTCAATTTATTCGCGAAACACGCGGCCATGCTGGACGTGCAAAAAAACGCCAGCGTAGGCCTCGTCGCTAATCTGTTATAATAGATACGAATGGGTAAGCAGCTCTATATCACCACGGCGATTCCCTATGCCAACGCCAAGCCCCACATCGGTAACGCGATGGATTATTTGCTGGCGGATATTTGGGCGCGGTATTGGCGGCAGACGGGGCGCCAGGTGCGATTCTCGGTAGGTACCGATGAGCATGGCAACAAGATTGCGGCAAAAGCGCAAGAGGCCGGCCTTGATCCTCAGGCCTACGTCGATAGCATGTATGGCAATTTCGAGACGATGATGAAAGCGCTCGGCGCCAGCTACACGGATTTTGTGCGCACCACCGACGCACATCACCGCGGGGCGGTGCAGTATATTTGGCAGCAGCTCGAGCCGCATATTTACAAACATGCCTACGAGGGCTGGTATTGTGTGGGCTGCGAGGCGTTTGTCACCGACAAAGAGGCCGAGGTGAATAACGACGTTTGCCCCGATCATCATCAACCGTACCAGCGCCTGAGCGAGGAGAATTATTACCTGCGAGCGAGCGATTTTACTGCGCAGATCCGCGAAGCAATCGAATCTGGCAAGATGGAAATCCTACCAGAATATCGCAAGCGCGAATTCCTCGAACTAATTCGTGATGGCGTGCAAGATGTCTCGATTAGCCGTCCGCGCCGCAATCTTACCTGGGGCGTCGGGGTGCCGGGCGACGACAGCCAGGTGATGTATGTGTGGCTGGATGCGTTGGCAAATTACCTGACGGTTATTGGCTATCCCGATCGGCCAGAGTGGCGTGAGTTTTGGCCGGCCAATGTGCAGGTGATTGGCAAGGATATCTTGCGGTTTCATGCGGGGATATGGCCAGCAATGCTGCTGGGGCTTGATCTGCCTCTGCCAAAGCGTCTGCTGGTGCACGGCCATGTCAATGTTGGCGGCGCAAAAATGAGCAAGACTATCGGCAATGTTATCGATCCAATGGAAATTATCCAGGGCTATGGCGTCGATGCCTTTCGCTATTTCTTTGCACGGCATATTCCGACCATGGACGACGGGGATTTTACGTGGGAGCGATTTGAGGCGAGCTACAACGGCGAGCTCGCGAACGACCTGGGCAACCTTATCCAGCGCGTCGCGGGAATGATTACGCGCTACCAGGCCGGAGTGATCGGGGATGTGCAAGATACCGAGCACGATATGGGCGCCTACCACACGGCTATGGAGCATTGCCAGTTCGACCGCGCATTCGACGAGATTTGGAATTCGGTGCGCGCGCTCAATCAATACATCGACCAAGTGAAGCCTTGGGAAGTGGCCAAAAAGCGCGATCATGACACCGAAGCCGCCGAGCATCTCGCAGAAATTCTGGGCTACGCCGCTAATACATTGCGCCAGATTGCCGACCTACTGACGCCATTCCTGCCTGATACCGCGGCCAATATCCATGCTATATTTGCAGACGGCGTGGCGCACCCAAGCGAGCCGCTATTTCCTAGAATTTACCTGCACACCCCTGATCCCCGGGCGCCAAAAGAGACTAAGTAAATGTTCATCGATACGCACTGTCACCTGCACGATACGGAGTTTTTTGGTGATGAGCGTGAGCGGGTGTACGCAGAGGCGGTTGCGGCTGGCGTAGCGGTGATGATCTGCGTCGGGACAGATTTGCGTTCGTCGCGGCAGGCTGTCGACTGGGCGGCGGCGCATCAGGGCTGCTATGCGGTGGTTGGCGTGCATCCACACGAGGCCAAGGATGGCATCGCGGGGATCGCCGAGCTACTTGGCCAGCCAAAAGTTGTCGGTATCGGCGAAATTGGCCTCGATTATTATTACGACCATAGCCCGCGTCGGTCGCAAATCGATGCGCTCGAGGCGCAGCTGCAGCTCGCAATTGATCATGACCTGCCGGTGAGTTTTCATGTGCGCGAGGCCTACGCTGATTTTTGGCCAATTTATGACAATTTTCGGGTGCGTGGGGTGTTGCATAGTTTTACCGATAGCCGGGCGACGATGCAGGCGGCACTCGAGCGCGGGCTGGTGATCGGCATCAATGGCATCAGTACTTTTACCAAAGATTCTGCGCAACAGGGGTTGTACCGCGACATTCCACTTGATACAATAGTACTCGAAACAGATGCGCCGTACTTGACGCCGGCGCCATATCGTGGTAAAATTAACGTACCAGCATATGTGAGGATAGTGGCCGAACACCAAGCTCGACTCAAAGAGGTCGATATTGATGACGTAGCGGCTACAACCACGCATACTGCCAAGGTGTTGTTTGGCCTCCCTGGCCTGTAAGTGTGAAAATTATGAACGATACATTCAACCTTCCCAAGCAAGAAGCCCGACCTACGTACCTCGAGACGCCAGGTGTTATTGAAGCTGCGCCAAGCGCCGAGCGCCACGAACGTGCCGCCGCAGAGCTGGCGGGTGTTTTGAATTTGTTTGATGATACACCAGCCGCGGAGGCTGTAGTACAGACATCTGCCGCAGAGATAGCCGTTGCATCTGAAGTGATTGACTACCCTGATTATTTGCACCGCGTTGGGCAGCATATTATCGCGATGCGCCGGGCCGAATTTGATCTAGCTGCCTAACTACGAAAGGGCTATGCCATGACAACACTCTTCCAAAAAACCATCAAGCTACTGGTGGGCGATACCAGCCCGCAGCCGCTGGATTTTCTAAAAATGCCGACCAATCGCCAGGCCAAGCAACTTACTGAACGTCAGCTGATTAACCTCGAGAGCGAAATTGGCGCTCGACTATTTGGCGAGGTGCCCAAGGGCCATCGGCGTGAGTTTTTTTGCCTGGACGAACGCACCTGGATCTGGCATGAGGAATGGCTCGACGAGCACAAAAAACTCCAGGTGATGACCACTCGCTATGAAGTCCAAGAAAAAGGTGTGTTAAAAGTGCAGCCAGGCCCACGCTACACCTACCTCGAGGGCGAAGAGCTCAATAATCTGCTCATGGCGACGCGCCTGTACTACGAGCAGGTGGCCCGCGAAGTCTACCACCGCGACCCTGCAACCGGCCAAAAAATATAATAGCGGCCCCAGCCGCACATCTAAACGGGACGGTCTGCAAACTCCGGAGAATCGGCGAGGTGAAGCCTGTCCCAAAGTTTTTGCTTCTTTTTGCGCCAAAAAGAATATGGATCTGCCACGTTTCGCAAAAAAAGTACGAGTACTCCAAACTTGCTATAATAGTAAGGTGAATCCCGAAATCATCTATCTTGACCACGCTGCCGCCACGCCCGTCGACGATCGGGTATTGGCGGCGATGCTGCCCTATATGGTGGAGCAATTTTACAATCCGTCGAGCCCCTATGCGCCGGCGGTGCAGGTGAGGCGCGACTATCAGGAGGCGAAGCGGCGCATTGCGATCGTGCTGGGTGGCCGCGCCGACGAGCTGGTGATGACGGCTGGCGCCACAGAGTCGATCGCGCTGGCAATTTGTAGTGGGCAGGGACATGTAGTGACGAGTGCGATTGAACATGCCAGCGTGCTGGCCGCCGCTGAGAGCCGCGATCATACTATTGTCGAGGTGACGCCGCGCGGCATCGTGACGGCAGAGGCGATTCGGGCGGCGCTGCGCCCCGATACCTATCTGGTGAGTGTGGCGCTGGCCAACAACGAGCTAGGTACGATTCAGCCTATCCGCGATATCGCCGAGGTGGTACACGCCGAGCGCAATCGTCGTCGCGAAGCTGGCGACACCAGGCCGATATATCTGCACTGCGATGCTTCGCAGGGCGTGGGCCAGATTGATGTCAATGTCGCTCGGCTTGGCGTAGATATGCTGACGGTCAATGCTGGCAAACTTGGTGGGCCCAAGCAAGTGGCGTGTTTGTGGGCGGCCTCGAGCGTGCGACTAACGCCGCTGATTAGTGGTGGCGGCCAAGAGCGAGGCTTGCGTAGTGGTACCGAGAATGTGGCTGGTACCATGGGCTTTGCGCGGGCGATTGAGCTGGCACACGAGCATCGTAATTACGAGGCTAAGCGCTTGGCTAGCCTGCGTGATCAGCTGCAAGCGCGGCTGACCACAGCATTTCCGCAAGCGGTGGTATCAGGGCATCCCAAGCGCCGTTTGCCAGGATTTCTGCATATTTCGTTTGCGGGAATCGACGCCGAGCGACTGGTGTTTCTGCTCGAGAACCAGGGTGTGCTGGTGGCGACCGGTAGTGCCTGCGCTGCCAACAAGAACACGCGTAGCCATGTGCTCGCTGCGATTGGGCTTGCGCCTGAGCTGGCAGACAGCAGCGTACGGTTGACACTGGGGCGGCTGAATGATGAGGCGCAAATGGCGCGTGCGAGCGAGCAGATTATCGCGGCAGTCGAGCACGAATACGCGAGGCTGCGCCGATGAAACTACTCAAAATCGTTGCCGTCGTCATCGCCATTTGGCTGCTACTCGCCGGTGCAATTTCGTGGTATCTTATCCCAGATAATTTGCTCAACTGCGATGATACACCTAGCAGCAAGCCGGGCTGCAGCAAGGTCGATGCCATCGTTGCGGTCAGCGGTGGCGACACCGCCGCACGCACCAACGAGGCCATTGGATTGTATAAGAAAGGCTGGGCCGGCAAGCTGATTTTTTCGGGCGCGGCCGCAGACAAATCCGGGCCGAGCAATGCCCAAGCGATGCGCCTGATCGCGATTAACGCTGGCGTGGTCGATTACGATATATTGCTCGACGAGACTAGCGTCGACACCAGCGAAAACGCCCAGAACACCAAATCAATTTTTGACCAATACAACATCCATTCTGCCATCCTCGTCACGTCGGGCTATCATGCCAAGCGCGCCACGCTAGAATTCAAACAAAAAGCCCCGGCCGTCATGATGCGCACGCATCCGGTGCCGAGCGATAGCCAGTGGTCACAGTGGTGGTGGCTGACGCCTAGCGGCTGGTACCTTGCCATCAGCGAAGTCGGCAAAAACATGGTGTTTTATGTAAAGGGTACATTCTAACATGGCACGCGTCGTGGTCGGCATGAGCGGCGGCGTAGATTCCAGCCTGACGGCGGCGCTGTTGGTCGAGCAGGGTCACGATGTCACCGGCGTCTACATGAAAAACTGGAGCCAAGACTTGCCCGGCATGAAATGCCCCTGGGCCGATGATCTAGCCGATGCCAAGCGCGTGGCGGTGCAGCTTGGGATTGATTTTGAGGTGTATGATTTTGAGCGCGAGTACAAGCAGCGCGTGGTTGACTACATGGTGGCCGAATACCAGGCGGGCCGCACGCCAAATCCCGATATTATGTGCAACCAGGAAGTCAAGTTTCGGCTATTTCTAGACACGGCGCTCGAGCGCGGCGCCCAGATGATCGCAACCGGCCACTACGCCCGCGTGCAGGATGGTCGGCTGCTTCGGGCGCACGATTCAGACAAGGATCAGACGTATTTTTTGTACCGCGTTACCAGCGAGGCGCTTAGCCGCACGCTGTTTCCGCTGGGCGATTACACCAAATCCGAAGTACGTGCGATGGCGCTGGAGCGTGGCCTATGGACCGCAACCAAGCGCGAAAGCATGGGTGTGTGTTTTGTGGGCAGTGTCGGCATGCGCGATTTTTTGGCCCAGTATGTCACCACGCAGCCGGGTGATATTGTCGACCGCGCGACGGGTCGCGTACTCGGCCGCCACGATGGTGCGATCTACTACACGCTGGGCCAGCGCCATGGCCTGGATGTCGGCGGCGGCCTGCCGTACTATGTGGTGGGCAAAGATATGCAGGCGAATGTGGTCTATGTCAGCACCAATCTCGACGATGCGGCGATGTGGCGAAAAATCATTCCGCTGAGCGATGTGCACTGGATTAACGATCAGCCAGCGCCGGGCAACTATCAACTGCGGCTCCGCCACCGCGCACCGCTGGTACCTGTGTCGCTAGAGCGCGACGACAGCACGTGGCTGCTTCGCCTCGACGAGCCGCAGCGCGCCGCCACATCGGGCCAATCTGCCGTTATCTACGACGGTGATATCTGCCTGGGCGGTGGGATTATTGTCTAACGTCGCAAACGTTTGATGCGCTCGGCGGTACTAGGGTGGGTGGAGAATAGGCTGGTAAGGCCGCCGAGGTTGAACATATTTGTAAACATCAAGTGGGCAGTGCTTTGCTCAGCGGGTGTTGGCCGGTACCGTGCCATATTCGGCTTAAATCCTTCAAGCTTTGCGAGCGCTCTCGCCAGCGGTTCGCCGGTACCGATAAGTTTGGCGCCGTGCGTATCGGCACCGAACTCCCGCGTGCGGCTAACGGCCATCTGGATAAGCATCGCGGCAAATGGCGCCAGGAATATCATCGCGAGGGTACCCGGTAGATTATTGCCCTCCTCGTCATTGCCGCCGAATAGTGCGCCGCCCCACATTGCCATATCGGCAAGAAATGAAATTGCGCCCGCCAGCGTTGCGGCGATAGTTGATACCAGCATATCTCGATTTTTGACATGTCCCAGCTCGTGTGCGAGCACGCCGCGCAGTTCGTCGGGCTCCAGTAGCTCGGTGATGCCCCGCGTCACGGCCACTACGCTGTGGCTATGTGATCGACCGGTCGCAAAGGCATTTGGGATCGGCGTATCAACGAAGTACAGCTTCGGCATTGGTAGGCCATCGGCCGTCGCAAGCTCATGCACCATCGATTTGATATATCCGTATTGATTTGTGTCGAGCGGCTTTGCGCCTTGCATCTTGAGCACCAGTTTGTCGCTAAACCAATACATCCCAAAATTCATCACCGTCGCGATCCCGAGCGCCATCAGCGCGCCGCTGCGGCCACCAAAATAATATCCAATTCCGAGGAATAGCCCCGTAATAATAGCAAGTAATAGTGTAGTTTTTGCAACCGATTTCACTAAAGCATTCTCCTTATCTTCGTACCATTGAGTATACGTAGCATAGCTTGGTAATTGCTGACAAAACATGCGTCTGTCTCGTTAGTATGCACTATCTTCCCTGTGCATATATGGTGCGCGAGTTCCGTTGTGGGCAATATAGTTTTAGCTAGAGTATGGGTATTTGTGCGACCGATTAGCTCGCTGGGCAAAGTAGTCGATCTTGCCAGCATCGCGCTGATCGGCCGGCTTGGCTAATTCCTCTTTAACAATAAGCGCCGCTGCTTGTCGCATCAGTTCCTCGAAATTATCATCGTCGTTTTTGCCAAGTAGCTCCATGACTAGTGAAATAATATCAGAAAAACCCTATTTGTACGAGACTGTGATGTATCTTACAGGCTGCACGATAAATGGCAGGTATGATAGAGAGTATAGCAACCTATAACTAATAGAAGGAGATGATATGAGTCTAGTAGACGACATGAAAGGTAAAGCCGAGGAAGATGCCGAGGTCACGAGCAAGCATAGCTAATTGCTCGCAAAAATGTGCCATCATGCATGGCGACATTTTGTATTGAGCTTGGGATTAGCTATCTTGGCAATATGGCGCGTCTTGGATGTTGGGGGAACTTGATATGATGCTTCCAGAGCAAAATTGTCCAATGTGCTTGATGATTTCGGGGTGTTGGAGAGCTGCGCCGCAAATACGCTCAATACGAGTATTGCCCTCTGTATCTGTCGATGTTCGGACGAACTTACCGGGGCAGTGATCAAGGATATCGTCGGTAAATCCAAGAGCGGCCGGGGCTCGAGCAAATGTATCACTTCCTGCTCTACGAAGTTTACGGTAGTAATCACCTCGCGTACAATCATCGCCGCAATTATCTTGAGTCGGCGTGCCGATCGTTTCATCAATTGGTCTCAGTCTGTCTTTCATCGTTAGGTACTATCATACCGCAAACTCCGCAAACTGCAAGCATGAGAACTATCAGAGGTGAGCTGTGGTATAATGGATCAATATGAATGCTCAAGAAATCCGAAACGCGTATCTCAAATTTTATGCCGATCGTGGACATGCCGTGGTGCCGCGCGCGCCGCTGGTACTGCAGGGCGACCCCACGACGCTATTTACCGGCAGTGGCATGCAGCCAATGATTCCGTATTTGCTGGGCGAGCCTCACCCCGATGGTGTGCGGTTGGCTGATAGCCAGACGTGTCTACGCTCCCAGGATATCGAGGATATTGGCGACAATCGCCACACGACGTTCTTCGAAATGTTGGGTAACTGGAGCCTGGGCGATTACTTTAAACGCCAACAGATCGAGTGGATGTGGGAATTCTTGTCGCAGACTGTTGGCCTTGATATGAGTCGTCTGTACGTTACGTGCTATCAAGGTAACGAGCAGTTTGGCATTGCCAAAGATGCCGAGGCAGCCGAGGTGTGGGCGGGGCTATTTGCCGCGGCCGGGCTGTCAAATGGCCAAGCCGATATCGGCAGCGAAGCAGCTGGCTATGCCCGCGGCATTCACGACGGCGAGCGGATTTTTTACTACGATGGCAGCAAAAACTGGTGGAGCCGCAACGGGAATGAGGCCAAAACACCAGTCGGCGACCCGTGCGGTCCTGACAGCGAAATGTTTTACGACTTTGGAACACCGCACAACCCCGAATTCGGCGAGTATTGCCACCCCAACTGCGATTGTGGGCGCTTCATGGAAATCGGCAACAACGTATTTATGGCCTACAAAAAAGTCGCCGAAGGGCAGTTTGAGCCGCTCTCTAAACCAAATATCGACCACGGTTCTGGCCTGGAGCGCATCGCCGCGGCCAAATTGGGCGATCCCGATGTGTTCAAAATTAGCCTGATGTGGCCAATTATCGAAAAACTCCAAGATATCAGCGGCAAAAAGTATGAAAGCCACACCGAAAGCATGCGTGTCATCGCCGATCATTTGCGCGCGGCAACATTCCTGGCGGTCGATGGCTGCGTGCCGAGCAACAAAGAGCAAGGCTATGTAATGCGCCGGCTGCTCCGCCGTGCGATTCGCTACAGTTTCGACCTTGGTGTCGAGCAGAATTTCCTCGGGGCAGTCGTGCCGGTCATCACCGAGCTGTATCGCACGGACTTTCCAGAGGTTGCTGAGCGCGAGAGTGACGTCGTCGCGGTGCTGGTGAAAGAAGAAAAAGCTTTTCGTCAGACGCTGCGAAACGGTATCAAGCAGATGCAAAAGTTTGCTGCTGACGGTCTAACGGGTGCGGAATTATTTATGCTGTATGACACCTATGGATTCCCGGTCGAGCTGAGCGCCGAAGAAGCCTACAAGCAAGGCGTGAGCCTGCCCGATGACTGGCGCGAGCAATTTGATGCCAAGATGCAAGAGCAGCGCGAGCGCAGTCGCACCGCCACTAAAGGTGAATTTAAGGGCGGCCTCGAGGGCCACGACGACATCCACCTGAAGTATCATACTGCCACGCACTTACTCTACAAAGCCCTGCGCACCGTGCTCGGTGATCATGTGATTCAGCGTGGCAGTAACATTACGGCCGAGCGCCTGCGGTTTGATTTTAGCCATCCACAGAAAGTCACCCGCGAGCAGCTCAACGAAGTAGAGAAAATCGTGAACGATGCCATCAAGGCCGACTACCCCATGACCTGGCGCGAATACCCGACCAGTGAGGCCTTTGCGCGCGGCGCTCTGGGCGCATTTGGCGACAAATACGGCGATACAGTCAAGGTGTATCAGGCGGGCCCGGATGACGCACCATTTAGCTTCGAAATCTGCGGTGGCCCGCACGTTATGCACACTGGCGCACTAGCCGAGGCCGGCAAAACATTCGTCATCACCAAAGAAGAAGCATCGAGCGCCGGCATCCGCCGCATCAAAGCCGTCTTGAGATAGGGAAAAGAGCAGATCGACTGTAAATAGCTCGCTTTGCGTCTATTATCGTTAATGACTTCTTCGCAAATGTTGTCACCGGTCATCAAGCGGGCAAAGATGCCGCACTTTTATTTTAAGATTTTAAGGGTTCAACCCTCAACAGATGATTTTGCTCTTAATTTAGCGCTAATTCGTCTTTGATGGCCTTGAGCACTGTGGCGCGGTCTTCGTAATCTTCCATAAATTGCCGGTATTGATCGGTCGTCATTGTCAACACTCGCTCCGGATGTACCCAATCTGATTGCGTAGTGCCCAGGAAGTGCCCCAGGCTCGACCAATAAAACGTCCGCCACGTTTGCGGATTGAGATGGATGTAGCGTGAAATATGCAGCAAGTAGCTGTCGCTCGAGATCCATGAGGCGCGAAAGATACTCTGGAACAAGTGGCCTTGACGCTTGTGTCGTTTGTTAAAATACATGGCGTATGAAGTAGAAACCGATTGCATTAAGCGACTAATTTCTAGTGGATCGGCATCTTGATAGAGTAGCAAATGAAAGTGATTGCCCATTAGACAATAGGCCACCACTTCTACATCAAAATGGCGTAATTGTTCTTCGGGGTGGTCCGCGAGATACGCATCAGACAGGCGCTGCTCAAACAACGACAGAAACTTGCGCTTATCGGCACTATCCATAAAAATTCGCTGTCCACCCGCCCCACGGTTATATACGTGATAATAGGCGGGGGAAGTATAGAATTTGATGATATTTCGTGAAGGCATATTTATTACTATACCACTATATATATTAAGAGCAAATCTATCTGTTGAGGGTTGAACCCTGAATTTCACCCTGAATTTCAAAGCCGTCTTGAGATAGAATATGAACTCGGTGGCGCGTCTTAGAGAGGGCGTACGCGCTTGTCCTCGCAAAGCAGATCAATTTCGTGATCGACAATAGCAAAGTCTTTTAGGGTAAAGGCAGTCTGGCTTGTGTCGCCATCAACCGTCGTTTCCATTTTGTCAAATCCGATACTGCCGTCGTCATTGCGCATCATGCGTCGGACGATACGGAGCTCGTTCTCAATTGTTTCTACCTCTATAAAAGTATGCTGATAGACATGATCCCGTGAGCGCACAGTACCGCTGCGCGTGGCGCCCGTTGCTACGACGTCACCGTTTTGGTCTACTGCAATATGTTGGCGTACGTAGGTATATTTATCGTTCCATTGTTCTGCCTGGTCTTTAAGTACTTTGGTGATAGCGGCAAGCGATGCGGCGGCACTCTCATCGATGCTGTTAGCATCAACGTGCGTAAACTCCCGAGAATCAGGCGTGAGCAGTGCGTCTAAACTATATGATTGTAGTTGATGGGCAAGGTCGCTATCGCGCGCTTCTACTTTCGCCGAGGTGCCGTTCCATCGTGCTTCCCGGGCGTTACGGTGCAACAAAAAGGTCCCCTCTGGCAGATGATAGGCGAGAGAGCCATCAAGCTTGCCGCGTTCGTTTATTAGGTGGGCATCAACACAGAATGGTTTTGGCAATTCGCCGTCACGGGGCTCCAGCATCGGTGTGCCTGTAGATATAACAGTGTGGATATCGTACGGCGTGCTAATTGTCAGATATTCAATCGCACCGCGTAATTTTTCGCCCAGCTCAGGAATAGATCGTTCTACTTGGGGATGTGAGGGTGTTTCTTGAGAATGCGCCATATATTTGCTCCTCCTCGATAATCTCGAGTAACTATGTATATTATACCACGTAATATTATATAAAGCAATGCCCCTCCACGAAAAATCCCCCGACAGGGGGACTTTTCGTATCAAGTCACACTCCTTTCGGGGGTAGTGGGGTACGGTTCTAGACGGTTAGATCAACCTCGCCGCCGTCAGGGTGCACAATGTGCACCAAGGTCCCCTCCGGCAGCAATGCCGCGAAGACGAACGTGGTACTTGCAGTGTACTCGGCGTCGGGTGCCGTCGAGACGCGAGCGTCCGCCGGCAACCGCAGGCGTACCGACACGAAGCGCGGTGATTTCGCTGCTCCATCTTCGAACGCATCGCGCTCCTCGATGGTGTAGCGCGGCCGCCCTGTATTTGTGGGGGGTTCGTCAGCGCCGCCGCAATGGGCGGCAACGAACTCGTCGACCTGCCGCTGGAGTTGCTCGCCATCCTCATCGTTATTGCCCGGGATGTCGAAGGTCACTTCGTCTGGAGTGGGATCTTCCGGCGCTCCGTAGACGATATGCCCCATTGCCTCAATTTCCGCTGAACTCATCGACAAGGAGACCTTGCCCTGGTCCTTTGCAGGACGAGGGGGCACCTCCATATCCTTGAGATCATAGATGTTGAAAAGGTCGACCTCTCTGTACCTGTACTCTTTACCGCTCAGGGCCTTTGCGATCAGCCCGGCATAATGCCAAGACGTTTTGCCTCGACCCTGGAGCGCGCAGTAAATGACGCCAACATTGCATCCGATATCCCGTGCTAGCTCGGGTGCACTCAATTTGCGATATCTCATCGCATCGTGAAGTCGGTGGTTCTTGATCGGGTTGAGACTGCGAGGCATTGATTGCCCCTTTCTGGTGGGATGGGTTGTCTAGAACGGTAGGTCCTCACAGTCACCTGGTAGTGACCGTGTTAGCATACATTATACAAGAATATCTTACTTACGTCAATATTTCGAAGAGGTGGGTTAGGCTGCGCGATCTATGAATGTGGAACTTCGCTGAAGTAGCGTATCCCGTTCTTGGTCGATATCGGCGTTAGCGATCAGGTTATCAAGATGTGGCAGCGCGCCGATATATCCAATATATGCCCGCAGTTCCCGACCACGGTGCTGACGAACACCGAGGACCTTTTCGACGTGTGCAGATCCTATGTCGGCATGAGAATGTACTGAGTACTCGCGCAGAGGCGGTGCGGCAGACTTGGTCTGCTGCGGAGATGGCGAGTGGTGGCCACGAAGAGTGAGAATTTCGCGGAGATGACCAATACCATCTGGCTGCGACTCATCGAGTAGCGCCTGGTGCGTGGCGTAACGAGCAATCTCGGTACCATACCACGTTCGTCGCCGGTGCAGGCGGTCGCTCACCATATCAAACAGCCCGGTTGAGCTATCGGGCGCGTCCTGAAGGGCGTTGAGTTCCTCGTCACCTAGCACTTTGGCGAGGTAGCCAAGAGTGTCACTTGTAATAAGTGGGCGGGTAGCGGTTGTCCACTCGCCAGTATCATGCAAATGAAGAGCGAATGGGCGCGTATAGTCGCGACGCGAGATGGAAATGTCAGCAGTAATAGGGTGCTGATTAGGAAAGACCCGTTCTGGTGGACGCTTGACAAAGGAGAATTTAGCACCGCCGTTTTTGTTTGGGAGAGCGGTAACCGCAGTGAGCCGCTGCTCGGGCGTCTGAGTCGCGTCAGCCACGAATGCGGCGCGCTCTATTGCCTCCAAAAACTCTATCTGCTGTAGGTGATTAAGGGGGATGGAGCGAGTGATATTTCGAGAGATTCCAGCCTCGATAGTATTCATATCTATATTATAGCACAAACACTATATCTAGTCAACTATTTTTACCTAAACCACCCCACACCTGCCCGCCATTAGGCGGGCTTGTTGTATGTATCTAAAAAAGACGA
>APMI01001472.1_pt1 | contig 26611 bp, 31 predicted proteins | sample 667938 | NCBI WGS metagenome assembly APMI01 (sample SAMN01084076, study PRJNA167559) | wastewater metagenome | biome: Wastewater | place: Denmark: Ejby Moelle, Odense | collected 2011-11-28
ATGCCGATAGATAAACTCATTCCTCATATTATAACAGAGGTAATAAAAAAATGGTACAGAGTCAATGGCTGTGGGATAATAAAAGGTATGAACAAGCCGAAAGTAATTCTCATACATGGCAACGGTGGCGGCACAGGGCAAGATAACTGGTTTCCATATGTGAAGAAACAATTGGAAGAAAAGGGTTTTACGGGGTAGTCTCTGAGACCATGCCTGATAACGTTCTAGCCAGGGAAAGCCAATGGTTGCCGTTTTTGAAAGACAAACTTGGAACAGATGAGGATACGATACTCATTGGACACTCGTCGGGTGCGGTTGCTGCGATGCGATTTGCAGAAAATAACAAGCTCTACGGCTCCGTACTGGTCGGCGCTTGCTACACTGACCTTGGTGATGAGGATGAAAAAGCCAGTGGCTATTACAGCCGTCCGTGGCAATGGGACAAGATTAAGGCAAACCAAAACTGGATAATCCAATTTGCATCGACAGACGACCCATATATCCCGATAGAAGAAGCTCGTCATATTCATAAAATGCTCAACACTGAATACCATGAGGCGTCAGATGAAGGGCATTACGGCGAAGATACAGGCAAGACTGAGTTTCCTGAGATTGTGGATATAATAAGCAGAAAGGTGCAGGAGTGAAAAACGCCATATTAGTACCTGGTCGACCAGACAAAGACCAGTATTACGATCCTAATCTACCCAGCAATAGTCAAAACTACTGGTTCGCGTGGTTGCAGCGCCAGCTGATTTTGAACGACATCCTAGCTGCTAGCATCGAACCGCCAATGCCATTTCGACCGCGTTACAACGAATGGGTCAAGGAGTTTGAGCGTTTTGATGTCAATCCCGATACAGTTCTTGTAGGTCATAGCTGCGGAGGTGGTTTCCTTATTCGTTATCTCAGTGAACACAAAGATCTTAAATGCGGCAAAGTTGTGCTGGTAGCACCCTGGACTAATCCCGATAATGATCCGGAATCTGATACGGCAGACTTCTTTGATTTCGAGCTCGACCCTGAATTCCCATCAAGGACCGATGGCGTTACGGTACTGGTATCGAGTGATGACTATCCGAGTGTCATAGAGACCGTAGAAATAATTGAGCGAGATGCGCCGAGCGTAGAAGTTGTGCGCTTCGACGGACGAGGGCACTTCAAGAACGGTACATTGCCTGAGGCTCTAGGAGTATTGGTATGAAAACGATCCTAGTTGATGCAATCAATGGTCTAATTCTCGAAGACGGTACGGTGTTTAAAGAGATGTGGGCGTTACTTGATTCATACCCGAACCGCAAGATTGTACTAACTGGTGCAAATGACGAACAATTCAAAAAGTTTAATCTAGATAAAAGTCCGTATGAAGTCTTTACCCTCAAGCATGATCCCGAAAAGACGGATGTCAAATACTGGTATATTTTGCTAGAAAAATATAACTTGAAGCCAGAGGATACGGTTTACTTCGAACACAACAAACAGGCTGCCGAGACAGCGCAGTCTGTGGGTGTACCGACATACTTTTATGACCACACAAAAGAGGATCTAGCCGCCCTAAAGGGCTACATTGATAATAAATTGTAAGTGTAAAACTCGCCATGCCCACCACAATGACGAGTCTTTCTATTACCCAAGAGGTGGGTAGGGGTCGTTCCCGTACGTGTACTCGAACTCGATGGTTCCATCCGCACGGTGCACCACTAGCTGGCTCGGCTCATTGGCCTTCGCCACACTCTGTCCAGATTCGATGGCATTTGACTTGAGTGTATGATTACTCAAGACCTTGCCGTTATGTTTAACCTGCCAGCTGGTGCCATTTGGCACGACGTGAAATACTTTTCTTGCCATAGTTTTAGTCCCCTATGTTAATGATTTGATACAATGGAGACGACGATAAGTCGTCATCTAGAATCTTCGCCACTACTTTACTTGTCGGTAACGGTGGCGATTATTTATTAGATCGTGCTTTTCGTAGCGGTGCACGTTGAGAGAGCGTACTTGCTGCTACGGTTCGCGTGGGCTTGCTTGTTTGCGGACTGCGGAGCAGTGAAGAGGCAACTTTTGCAACCTTCGGACTTGTTTTGCGTTGACCTGCCATGGTTTTCCTTTCCCCCGACAGGCTACCCCTCGTCGAGTTATGTATTTGTAATATCTAATTTATCAAATAGTAAAGTACTTGTCAACACTTTCTGAAAAGTCTAATATATCAATATGGAAAACAACGACCAGAAAAGATATGCAGAAATTGGAGCAAGAATAAAAGAGGCGAGGGAACTTGAGGGCCTAACCCAGCTTGAACTGGCAGAGAAGCTGCAATATAAATCGCCTACGGCAATATCGCTTATTGAAGCAGGTGAGAGACGAATCCAAATTAGTGACCTGGAGGTGGTGGCACGTACCCTACACAGAACCGTCGGTTATTTCATCAATGGCAGTACAGAGTCGGCTTCCCAGCCCAGTGTTCAAATTGCACTTCGGGCAGACAAGCAGCTTGACCAAGAGGATATTAATCGTATTGAGTCGTTCATTGATGCGTTAAAGATATCAAAAGGTAACGATGGACGACGACGTAGCGATAGCAAGTGAGCCAAAGTTCAAAGAGGCTAGGCACAAAGCCGCAGCTCTCTTGAGAGATGCCAAGATAAGTATTCCGCCTGTTTCCTTGAACGCAGTATATCAGTTGGCTCAAAAGGAATTCGGAGTTGTAATTGTCGAGGCCAATGAATCCGTCGTTGGCGTGGAACGTGATGCAATGCTTGTGAATAAAGACGGGCAACTCGTAATACTTTATAACAAGTCACGGCCAAGGGTTAGGCAAAGGTTTTCAGTTGCACACGAACTGGGACATCTCTATTTCGGTCACGTGCTAGGCAACTCAAGCCTTCATCACGGTTATAAAAATTATGATGAGCAGGAGGCGGATTGCTTTGCAGCATTTCTGTTGATGCCGCCTAATCTTTTACGCAATGACATTAAAAACAAGATCAAAGACGTTGATGAATTGGCTAAACGATACGGGGTTAGTAAAGATGCCTTGTGGATTCAAATTACCAACACGGGACTGCTGAATAAGCTGATATAAGATGACAAAGAAAAGCTCTAAGCGACAGGTTACTCGCAGGCAACACTGGCTACCAAGAGCCTCGTATCTATCGAACTTCATTAATAAAGACGGGAAAGTAACCGCCTACATGTTTGGTGAGGGCGACAGGGCGGATTTTCTAAAAACATCTGAGGTAAAGCATATAAAGCCTGAAAATGTGGGTCTCATGAAGAACCTATATGAGACCTCAGCGCTTCCGCCTAATACCATAGAAAATGTTTTGTCTGGCATAGAAGCTGCATATGGAAGAGTTCTTGAGGACAAAATCAAACAACATAAAATGCTTACAGAACGAGAGCATGAAATAGTTGCTAGGTCTGTCTCGACACTTGAGAATAGAACGCCAATGCAGCAAAAACACGTCAATAATTTTCTTGACAGGCTCAACCAAACTGGTCAGTCGTTATCGATGGCGCACGGGGCACCCGAAGCGGCGAAGGAATGGGCCACAAAGATTGAAAAAACAAAGGAATCGATGTTTGCGCAATGGATGGCGATCACGATAGAGGTGAATAAATGGAGCCCGCTGGACTTTTGTTTTTTGTCACCAGCCAGCTATGTAAGCGAAAAGTTTATTGGCTCAGACCATCCCGTAACACTCGTAGATATGACGGGCGATAATTCGTTCGTGGGTCTAAACCAATGGCATGAAACGGCAGAGTGTGTAGCTGTGTTAACACCCGATATTGCGATATTCGGTAATACGAGGGGCATCACTGGCTATAAGGAAGTTGACTATAACTTTTTGCGAGAAATAAATAATCGTATACTGAGACGAGCAGACAAGATGTTGATAACAGCAGAGCCCATTGGTGATAATGAGGCTGAAGCAATTGTGAGACGTATGCCACAGAGTCTCTTGCTCAATTATCTAAAATTGCCCGACAAAGGGCGCTCAGGGAGAATCATACGGAGCCAAAAGCGCAAGGAAAGGGTAGTAGCACTTAGGCATAAGATTGTATCCACTAGGCAAGGTTTGTTTCGAAGATTAAGGCCCCGTCGTAAGTCTCGCGACCAACTCGTCTGAGTAACCGCGTTTACCATGGTCCGTCGCTGGCATAGTCAGTTTTAGCTCGAAAGGCAATAGGGTTAGAACTTTAGTTTGCCGATTTCTAGTGTCATATATACATTTTAGCAAAAATTCGTTAAATTAACAGAGAAGAAACCATGGTTTATAATGGCACACAGGGAGATATTAGCATGGCAAAAAAGTTAAACATCCTTGCTCAGACATACAAGCAAGAGCTTGCAAAGGGCGATATCCAAAACGCTTATGCTGGGTTGGTTAAGTTCATGATGAAGCTTAGAAATTCTCTGTCGAAAAGTCTTGCAGATAGCTATACATTTGGCGGACTCTTACAGGGGTATATGGATTATACCTACATCTACTACACAAACGATTTTCTCAGAAGCAGAAAGTTGAAGATGGGATTGGTATTGAATCACGTTGATATGCGGTTTGAAGTCTGGCTGCTTGGGCAAACAGCACCTGTTCAAAAAACGTATTGGCAATACTTTAAAGATACAAGATGGAATGAAGGCAGAACACTCATGCCACAGTATTCAATACTGGAGTTTGTCATCGTCGCATCTCCAGACTTTGATGATTTAGAAGTTCTGTCAGGGGAAATTGAAGCGAAGCTACTAGAAGCTTCCGCCAAGATACAAGATGATGTTCGTTTGAGCGGTTTTAGATAAGTGGATGACTAGAAAATTCTGCTATAATAAGCACATGGATACAAAAACAAAACTTTCAACTATGTGGCTCGTCGTTATGCTTAATATGATTTTGGCTGACGTACTTTCTGCATTTCTAGCCATCCAAGATCCTAGCTTACTTAGCATACCAGGTGACGCGAAACAGATGATGGCGGTATCTGCCGTGGTTATTAATCTACCAATTTTGATGATTTACTTTTCGCGGACACTACCGTATAAACCCAATCGAATTGCGAACATACTGACAAGCATTTTGACGACGCTATTTATCGTTGGTGGCGGGAGCCTGCTTCCGCACTACCTCATTATTGCACTCATTGAAATCGTATTTTTGGCCGCTATCCTGGTGACTGCTGTTCGCTGGAAGAGGTCAAACGCATAGCACATAAAGAAGCGAGCGCTGTACTTACCACGGCACTATACATATAATAGACACATGAAAGCAAGTAACATTTGGTTCAAAAAACGCAGTCATGTTTGGCAACCGGTCAGCTGGCAAGGTTGGGTGACGGTGCTAGTGTTTTTAGCGATAGTAGTGGGCAATGCGAGCATTATGGCTTCGCAGCCGTATTCAAACGAATTACTGTGGCTGTATCTCAACACACTAGCATTCGCTGTCGTATCACTTCTGCTCGTAGGCTATTACAAGGCCCCAAAGGGATAGGACATGGCTGAGATAAAAACAAAAGTCACTGATGCCAGCGTTGAAGACTTTATTGGTAGTGTAGAAAATGAGCGCCGCCAGCGTGATGGTTTCGTGCTGCTCGATATGTATAAGCGCGTAACAAAGCTTGAGCCAAAAATGTGGGGGCCGTCTATCGTGGGGTTTGGTATGTATCACTACAAGTCCGAACGAAGTTCGCAGGAGGGTGACTGGCCACTGGCGGCGTTTTCGCCTCGCAAACAGAACCTCACGCTTTACGTATACCCAAACCATTTTCCTGATCTACTGAAAAAACTCGGCAAGCACAAAACGAGTGTTGGTTGTTTGTATATAAACAAGCTCGAAGATGTAGACGCGACAGTGCTTGAAGAACTAGTAGCGGCTAGTTATGCTTGGTCACAGAAAGAATTAGGAGGAAAATGATGACAACAAACCTTATCCCACGCTGGATATATGGCTATGCACTGTTTTTGACGGTGCTGAGTTTTGGTATGGCGTATGTGGGCTACTTACAACCAAGCATTGCATTTGGTGAGGCTAGTACCCCAGATGCAGAGACGGCGTTTTATGCCGCTCGCAACCTCGCTATTGGCGTCATGTTCGCAGTGGCACTGTACAAAAAATCAGTACCAATGCTTGGACTACTATTTGTTGGGAGATTTGTTGTGGAGCTCGCTGACCTTGGCGCAACGCTTGTATATAACTTAGTTGCCATGCATCCACTCGCAGTTATCGTCACGTGGTTGGTTGTATTCTTGCTGCCAGAGGCACTGGCGATAAAATACTTGTTCGGTAAGAAATAGCAAGCCGTCCAGACGTGGCTAGTTTCGGGTGAAGCCATATGAGTAGCCACGCTTGCCGCGGTCTGTCGATGGCATAGCCTGTTTTAGCTCGAAAGGTAATAGGGTTAAAAATTTTGTTTGCCGATAGATAAGCCCATAGCTGTCTATTATATAACAGAGGTAATATAATTAAAATCAGCTAGGATGATGAGATACGCTTCGATTGCCAGTGGCAGGTGAGCGGTGCTCGCTGGGGGTAATGGGTAGTAGTATGCTTGATAGTGTCAGTGCGATATAATGCGTAGCATGATACAGGTGGATGGCTGGGCGAAGCGGGTGATGGCCGGACTGGTGCTACTATGTGGCGCTACGCTGCTCGCTGTGCCGCATGTTATGGCAATCTCGAACTCAGGGCCCGACTCCGCGGAGTTTGGTGGTGCTAATGTGTCGTATTATCTTGCCGACACGGCTGACGTGACCGGCGCTACTAGCACAGGCATCCCGATCTATGTCGACAGCGCGCCAACCGGTAATATACCGGTAAACTTTTGGTGTGATGATCGACCGCGTGGAGTACAAGTGACGACAGCTGTCGCAGGCGCCTCGTCACCGTGGGTAATGTGCGCCAGTCGGTCGGGGGCAGTATCGGGCACATTTTGGGTGCCACCGGGGCAATTTAGTTACAATGCTGACAGTAAAAAACACAAAGCAATGATTCGTCTGTCACTTGTGAGCGACAGTGAGCGCCGTGGATTTCGGCTCAGCTTACCCCGGGGTGGCTATATTGGCTACTCAAGTGCTGATAACAGTGAGCGATTCGCCATACTGAATCAAGATCGCTGTGGGCAGGCAAATGATGATGGCTGCGGCAAGTACTTCACCTACACACTGCCATTTGCTGCGCCGTGTTCTACGGCAAGTGGCCAGGCCCAGATTATTGTGTATGACCCTGATAATGATGCGAGCGGTGAGACAAATGACGCGCAATATGATAGGAAAATGACTGCCTATGTGCAGGATATTGACACTGGTAGTATCCAGACGCTAGACATTTCAGCATCTGGCAATAATGTGACCGATACGCTGACGCTTGACCATGTCAAAGGCCATCGCTATCACTTTGTGCTTAAGGATGTGTATACCAACAATGTTATTCAGTTTAAGCTGCCATTTGATAGCATCAATGCAGCAAATCGTTGTGGCATTAATAATCTACTGCCGAGTACAAAAGTACAGGGAGCTCAGGTGGCAACCCTCAACATCGGTGAGGCGACAGTGCCTACGCAGCTAATACACAATGCGGCTGAGCGAGCGGACTATTCATCACGCTATGCGGCCTATCAATTTGTCATACCACGCGGTAAGAGCGTTGATCTTGCCACGATTTTTAATCAGACGGCAGGTGGCTACAAGTTTGCGCTCGCCAACTACGCAGATGCGGGCGAGGCCTGTACTGACTGGTTGCGCACACTGCCGGGTGCTGTGGGCAACGTAGTATGCCAGGCGCGCACATCGAACGGCTCACAGGCGTTTGCGGCCGGGGACACGTCGATTAATGATGGCGTAGCAATTCGTGCCAATAACTATGCGCTTGGGGATACAGTGTGTCGGATGGTGGCGGTGCGCTCTTTTGACTATCCAAATATGGATACGACATGGCGGCGCGTATCGTATCCGGCATGTGTGAAGATTGCTAAAAAACCACTTGTCACGATATGGGGGAATGACCTGCGCACGGGAAGCGCATACGCGACGATGCACAACGCAAATGCGGGTGCGAGCGGGGCAGTACTGACTTCTTCGACAGGTACGGTTGGCTCATGGGTTGAGTACGGGATTATCGCGCCAGGCAGTGTTGGTGCGCTCGCATCGGGCTCGGGGCTCAATCGGCTGGGTGCTTCGAGTAGCCAGCTCGAGTGGAGTAAACTGACGCTTGCGAACACTGGCCCAGAGATGGGAAAGTATGGAGTGGCCACAACGGTGGGTAGCTTACCGGATCTGCCACGATATTTTACAGATTTACACTCTGGCAGTATGACGAGGCTGAGCGGTGATCATACGTTTCATACTTTCGCGGCTGGCGTGTACTATGTAGATGGTAATGTGACGATTGGTCAGAATATTCGCATTCCCAATGCCACGCTTGGTAATGCGTCGGAGATCTCTCAAATGGTAATCATGGCTGCGGGGAATATCTCTATTGCGGAAAACGTGAGCCAAGTCGACGCATGGCTTGTTGCGCCACAGCACTTTGTCAACACCTGTGCAGGCCACGTATCAGATAGCCTGACGACACGTGACTGCGATAGGCAATTGGTAGTAAATGGGCCGATCGTCGCTAAGCAGTTATTACTACGACGTACCGCAGGGGATAGTATGACCCCAGCTGAAACGATTAATCTCCGGAGTGACGCCTATGTGTGGGCGCGTCAATTATCTGAACGTAGCGGCAGCTGGGTCACGAGGACAGTTACCGAACTTCCTCCCCGCTATTAGAGTAGCGCAATAAGTAGTCGACTGGTATAATACCGAGTAGATAACCACAAGAGTTTTAAGAGAGGGTCAGCGATGTCATATAAAAAGTCAGCAGGATTTAGTAAAGCAAATGTTGTCGTACTGTTACTGGTTGGCTTGTTGGTTGCGGCAGCGGCGGGAGCATACTTTCTGGGCTATGTATATGCCGGTGTCAAGGTACCCTCACAACGTGCCCAGCTCGTCTCAAATGTTTGCGATCAGCGGATTGTTGACACCTACAACAGTGCTTTTAATGATATCGCCACGCAACCCGCCAAGCTTGCTGATCTTGAAAAGACCATCACAAGCCGGGGTGACTACGACAAAGATTCAACCTGTGTGTATATTCTTGCGCAGAAAAGTTTGAGTAGCGGTAACACGATTGCCGCGGGCAAGTTCTTGTCTCTCCTGAAGGCAAATGTGGCCCGCGGTGCATATGTGAATAGTAATCTTCGCGGTGTTGCGAGCGTTGAACAGCTTGAGATATCAATTACCGTATACCAGGCGGGTAGTGTGAATACACCCCAGGGTGAGGGATAGGAAGAATGAATAAGCATCGGCTGTTTATTGCGGCCCTAGTGATGCTCGGCATTGTCGTGTGTGCGGCCGTGCCGTCTTTGCCGGCATATGCCGATAATCGCTCACCCTCTAATACAGCCGAGCAAAATGCGTATAATTTGTGTTACTGGGGTACCGGTACGAAATATGGTGCGCGTGGGGCAATATGGTTCACTAACAGCGGCAGCTACTATAACGATTCGGTCAATGTGTCGAGTGATGCGCAGTCTGTCTCTGTCGCGATTCGTGGGTCAGTGTACGGCTGTAAGTACGGTAGCCCGGGTGATATTTATGCAACGAACGTCGCACCGAATGCACCGAATGCCGCGCTGCTTTCGGGGCTTAGTAGCACCACCCTTTATAGGGGTGCACTACCGAAGCCGGCCGCAACAAACTGGACGTCACAGGGCGGAGAGATCTCGGCCACCCTCGATATCAGTTCGATCCCATTGAATAACACCCCAAGCCCAGTTACGACCACACTCCAGGTCGGACTCTATCGGTGTTTTTATCAGAATGGCATACAGGGAGCCTGCTATGACGAGACGATCAATGTGTATGTCACACGCGCTGGCAAGGCAAATACCTGGACGTCATCGGCAAGCTCTGTAGTTAAAGCAACTCGTACCGATGGCACCAGCGCGAGTGGTACGTCAATTGATGCGTTTCCGGGTGATAAATTGGACTGGAGTCACGGTATCACTATCAGCAACTTTACTTCTGGCGCGCCCGCCCAAAACATGTGGGATAGTGTACAGCGTACCAATGGATGGGGAGGGACCACTGGTGTTGATCAGCCCAAGCCGTTCAGCGGCAATACGTCATGGAGTGTCGCTGATCCGTTTGGAATTTACACGGTAACAGCGTCGGACATTGGCAAGCGACTATGTAAACGGTTGCTTTGGCAGCCTGCATCATATAACGACGGCTCTCTCCATGCCACCAGTGAAGCATGTGTACAGATACGCTCTGACTATAATTACGAGCCCTATGCGAGCTTCACAGACGGCAGTAAGCGCACGACGGCATCGATTGGAGATACGATTGATACTACCAGCACGATCTACCGAAATGGTAATAGTCCCGAAACGGCCACCGAATGGGGTGTCTACGAATTCGTTGTACGCAAAAATGATATATTGCCAAACTTTACCTCACAGTTCAATCGGGTGGGGTCGCATGGCAATTATGCGCAGGTGAGCTATGGCGACACGCAGACTGCATGTAGCTGGCTGTCCACTGCGTATGCACAGGTTAAATCAGCCGATTGCGCTGTAGCCAAACTATTAGACGGCAGCAATGCAACAGGTACAGATATGATACTGCTCGACAAAACGATCTCAACCAGGCCGATCGATACATCAAGTCGTTCGATCGGTGATAAGATATGTCGCGTGGTTGCCGTGCGTCACTACGATTATGCAACAAGCGCACTGGCCAATACAATGCGTCGTCTCTCAGACCCGGTATGTGTGTTGATTGGCCAAAAGCCACTGGTTCAGGTATGGGGTAATGACCTTCGAGCTGGTTCTGGCACGCTGCCCAGTGACGGGGTACTCTCCGCTATCAGCTCGGGCATTCTGTCAATCAACGCGGGTGGTACATTGAAAACATACGGGTCTTGGGGAGAGTATTCTGTGTTTGCGCCGCATGATGTTCTTGGTATCGCATCAGGGTCGGGGCTCAATACGGCCGGTGCGGTGGCCGCTCCCACGACGTGGAGCAAGCTAACCTTTTCCAACAATAGTGCGGCACTTGGCCATTTCGGGTCTGCTGTACAAATGGGCACTATTCCAAATATTAAGGCGTATTTCACAGCGTACGGAGTCCCGAACGGCGTGACTCGTGCTGACGTGAGCAATGTTACGCTGACCTCTTCTGACTACATCCCGAACCATGTTGTGTATGCAACCGGCACGGTGACGATCAACTCTTCACTAAATGCACCGAATAACGACATTCTCACTGGTGCTGCAGGTGTGGGCCAAATGGTGATTATTGCAAATAACATTCGAATTTCAGAAAGTGTAAAAAATATTGATGCGTGGTTGATTGCACCCGGCGGTATTATCGATACTTGCTACGAGCATAGCGGAAATCTGACAGTTAATGACTGCAAGGACGATCTTCGTGTTACGGGACCTGTTGTAGCGAGCCAGCTGTTCATGAAACGAACCTCTGGTACTGCTGGTGCACCGGCCGAAGTGTTTGATCTACGAAGTGATAGCTATATATGGGCGCACCGTATCTCTGTCGCCAACGGTAGCTGGAAGACCAAGAGCATTACTGAGCTGCCCCCCCGCTATTAAACTGCTGAAAACACTTGCCAATGTGCGTACCGCTTATGTATACTTAAGAGCAGTATGAGTATGTTGAAGGGGATGGGCGATTTCTTTGCACTGGACATTGGCACCAATGCAATTCGTGTAGTGCAACTCAAGAAGGCCGGAAGTGGCTGGGTGCTTGACCATTACGGCTATGCGCCGGTTGACAGCAAATTGACCAGTAGTGACTCCGAAGAGGCTCGTCGGAAAGTTTCGGAAGTGATTATGACAGCTGTTGGACAGAGTGGCATCAAGACCAAAAATGTCGTAATCGGCTTGCCATCGAGCAAGACGTTTACAACGATCATCGATGTGCCAATGTCGAGTGAGTCAGAGCTACGGTCAACTATGAAGTACCAGATTGATCAATACATCCCGATGGCGGTAGATGAAGCAAAAGTCGACTGGGCACTCCTTGGCGTATCGCTCCGAGCCCAGAACCAGCAGGAAGTACTACTGTCGAGTGTCGCAAAGGTTTATAGCGAGGAACGACTTGAAATGGTTGAGGCACTTGGACTCAATGTTATTGCCGCTGAACCCGACCCCATTGCTATGGTGCGTGCGTTGACAACACCGGGCTCGCAGGGCGCAGTAGTACAGCTCGACATGGGTGAGAACTCAACAGATATCGCAATTGTCTATGGTGATGCACCGCGTCTGATTCGCACGATTCCAACGGGTATCAGTTCATTTGTAAAAGCAACCGTATCGAACCTGAACGTGCAGGACGATCAGGCAAGGCAGTTTATTCTAAAGTTTGGTCTCGCACCAGATAGGCTTGAGGGCCAGGTGTTGCGTGCGCTCGAAACGACATTAGAGAACTTTGCTGGTGAGATTATCAAGTCAATCAAGTTCTTTGAAACACGCTACCCCAGTGTAGTTACCGAAGGCGTACTACTTGCTGGTTTTGCTTCGGCCATACCTCAGTTTGATAACTATCTTGCCGGCAAAGTAGGCAAGCAGGTGCATGTCGCAAACCCGTGGCAGAGTATCCAGATGACTGAGAGTGATCAGAAGCAGCTGGGACCTGTCGCAACTGAGTTCGCGACGGTGATTGGACTTGCCAAAAGGGGTATTGGGCAATGATCGAGATCAACCTCATCCCTGACGTAAAACAGGAATTTATTCGTGCCCAAAAGATGCGAGCAACCGCCATTACACTGTCAATCGTGGTGGGCATTATTGCCGGTGGAGTAGTCGCGTTATTGGCGGCTTTCCTAGGGGGTCAGGCCATTACCGAGTCGGTGATGCGAGATAATATCAAAAAAGACTTCACGACATTTAGCTCAATCGAAAACATAGACAATGTTCTCACTATCCAGAACCAGCTATCGCAGATTTCTGACATCCACCAGAAGAAATCGGTAGATTCACGTATTTTTGATGTTTTGGTGGCGATCAACCCCGTGGCGCCGAACAATATCAAAATATCGAATGTTCGACTTAATCCAAGTGAAAACAGCCTCACGATTGAGGGTTCTGCGGCTAGTGGCTACCCAGCGACTGAAACATTTCGTAAAACGATTCTTAACACAAAGCTTGAGAGTGGTGAGGGTGATTCACTGACGACAACTTCACTTACTGACAATGTGGTTATGGGTGAGACAAGCTATGGTGAAGGAGCGAACGGCGGGAAAGTACTACGCTTCTCGCTCTCGTTTACGTTCCCCAAGGGGTTGTTTGACAACACGTTGAAGTCGATCAAGGTCATTACGCCAACAGATAAGATCGATGTCACCGACTCGCGCACGCGAGTACCAGACTCACTATTCAGCCAACAGGCCAAAGATATTACGGAGGGCAACTAGGATGGCGACACCACAAGCAGGCATGAAGAAGCGTCAGATCATCGCCAACTCTAATCGCACGATGTTTATATGGGTTGCTGCGATGTCGGCCGTGTTGGGTGTATGTTTAGTGCTCTCGGTATTTCTTATCCAGCATATCACCTACAAGATGAAGGTGCTTGGCAAGCTTACCGAAACATCTTCAGTAGTCAAGGCGAACATTAGCAGTGCAGATGAGCTAGTAAAGAATGTTCGTGTTTATGAGTCTGATGATGCACTTAACTCAGTTAAGGCGCGGCCGGACGACAAAGCGCTTCAGGTGGTGCTCGATGCGCTCCCCGCTGATCCAAATGCGCTCGCGCTGGGTTCATCGTTGCAACAGAACCTGCTTGCTGGTGCATCTGGTGTTGTGGTTGAGTCGCTCAACGTGCAGCCGGTGAGCGAAGAGGCGGCTAGCGGTGAGCTGGGTACGATACCTTTTGTGGTAACGGTGTCGGCGCATGACGCGAATAGTTTGAAAGATATGCTAACGCGTATGGAGCGCTCGATTCGTACGATTGATATCGACACGATGATGATTGAAAAAACTGATGAGAAATACACTATGACACTCAACGCGCATGCCTACTATTTGCCCGGTATCCAAGTGCAGCTTAAAGACGAGATAGTACCAGTGAAGGATACCAAAAAGAAAGCGAGCAAGTCATGAAAAAGAGTGATATCGCAATGATTATACTAATCGCCAGCATGACGGCACTGATCGCATTTCTGATTGGGAACCAGATACCAGGACTCAAGCTTGATGAGAAGGGGGTAAAAACTCCTGTTACTATCAAGGTTAAGTCCGACGTCGTTGCGCCAAGCAAAGAAGTATTCAATAAAGACGCTATTAATCCTACGGTTCAGACAGTTATCGGTGGGTCTGGCGCTACCAACTAGGAGCTACTATGGCGCTGATGACTGATGACATCCAGCAGAAGCTCATCACTCTCCTGCAGGAGGAGGGGCTCGTCAGTGCTGATGCGCTGGCATCAGCGGCTGATGAATCAGCGAAGAGTAATAAACCGCTACTGAGTATCCTAACCGAAACATCAGTGATTGATAACGAACTACTCACTCATGCTATCGCCCAGGTGTCTGGAGTGCCGTATGTCAATCTGACTAGTACGATTGTCGACCAGGCTATCTTGTCGCTATTGCCTTCAGATATCGCGGAGCGCTTCATGGCAGTGCCACTTGCTGATGTGCAAAATCGTCTTGCGGTGGCAATGATCGATGCGAACAATGTCCAGGCAGTTGATTACCTTGCGAACCGTATTCAACGTCCGCTCAAGGTATTTATGGCATCGGAGGCAGGTGTCCGTCACGTACTGGATCAGTACAAAACAGACCTCTCGAGCGTAGACGTTGCCGCACAGGCATCGCAAAATGAGGCTGACAGTGAGTCGGGTGGTGACATTAAGACAATCGTGCAGGATTCGCCGATTAGTCGAGCTCTCAGCACCATACTGGAATACGCTGTGAAGAGTCGGGCGAGTGACATCCATATTGAGCCACTTGAAAAGGCGCTCAAAATTCGTTGTCGTATCGACGGTGTGTTACGGGAGGTGATGCAGCTACCAAAAAGCATAGAACCAGCACTGATTAGCCGAATAAAAATTTTATCCAATCTCAAGATTGATGAACACCGCGTACCCCAGGATGGCCAGTTCGCTGTTAAAGTGGGCAATAAGGAGGTTGACCTTCGTATTGCGATTAGCCCTGTTGTTTGGGGCGAGCAATGTGTTATTCGTTTGCTTGATAAAACTGGCAACTCATTTAACCTGGAAGAAATGGGCTATGCGGGACGCGCGCTTCGTACAATCCGTAAAGGACTGAAGCGTCCTAACGGTATGCTTCTTACCTCGGGGCCAACTGGTAGTGGTAAGTCGACCAGTCTCTATGCGCTCATCAAGGAGATTAAAAACGACAGCATCAATATCGTCACGCTTGAGGATCCGGTTGAATACAAAATGGACGGTGTGAATCAGATTCAGGTGAATGCTGAGGTTGGACTAACGTTTGCATCGGGGCTACGGTCGATTCTGCGACAAGACCCGAATGTCGTCATGGTGGGTGAGATGCGCGATGCCGAAACTGCAAATCTCGGCGTGCAGGCAGCGCTCACGGGACACCTCGTGTTTAGTACACTTCATACCAACAGCGCTGCAGGGGTGTTGCCACGTCTACTCGACATGGACATCGAGCCATTCTTGATAGCGAGTACCGTGAACACTATTATTGGTCAGCGGCTTGTGCGCCGAGTCGGCCAAAAGCGTGATGCATACTGGTCAAGCCCACTAGAAACCAAGAGTATTCTCGATAATGTTGGCCATTTGTTGCCGAAAACCAAAGAGGACGTCGCGCGTGTATCGGCCGACCTTGGCTACATGGACTTGCCACTAGCGGGTCAAACAGCTTATACTTTAGTCAAGGGTCATGATACGCCCTCGACGCCACATGGTTACAATGGGCGCGCGGGACTCTATGAGGTGATGGATGTCACTGAGGAGATTCAGCAGCTTATTATCGGCCGTTCAACTAGTGCCGAGATTCAGCGCAAAGCAATCGAGCAGGGTATGATTACCATGAGACAAGACGGCTATCTAAAGGCTTTGCAGGGTATTACAACGCTCGAAGAAGTAAATCGCGTGACATCGGATATCGCATAAAAGGGAGAGGCAATGCAAAATCAAGAACTACGAATCGAAATCCTGCTCGAAGAAGTTGTAAAAAAGCGAGCGAGCGACCTGCACATACAAGTTGGTTTACCCCCAATGCTACGCGTTGATGGCTCGCTTATACCTATAGCTGGCTTCAATCCACTCGATGAGCAGCAGGTCGAGAGTCTTATTTTTGCGATTCTTGACCAAGATCAGCAACAGATATTGCTAAAAGACAAGGAATTTGACTTTAGCTTTGCATTTGGTGTACTAGGGCGCTTTCGTGTCAATGCTTTCCACGAGCGTGGTAATCTTGCCGCTGCACTCCGACTTATCCCTAATGAGATTAAGTCAGTCACTGAGCTTGGCATGCCACAAGTAGTGATGTCATTTGCTGACTATCCCCGTGGTCTAGTGTTGGTAACTGGCCCGACGGGTAGTGGTAAATCAACCACCCTCGCAGCATTGGTCGACAAGATCAACACTGAGAAGTCGCAGCATATTATTACGATTGAAGATCCGATCGAGTTCACTCATAAGTCAAAAAAGTCCGTTGTCGTACAGCGCGAGGTTCACTACGATACCTACTCGTTTTCTGCGGCACTTCGTAGTTCGCTTCGTCAGGATCCAGATGTAGTACTGATTGGTGAGATGCGCGACCTCGAAACTATCAGTGCAGCGATTACGATTGCTGAAACGGGGCACTTGGTATTTGCGACGCTCCACACCAACAGTGCGGCGCAAAGTATCGATCGTATGATTGACGTATTTCCACCTCACCAGCAGCCCCAGATCCGCTCTCAGCTTGCGAATATCCTTATGGCAATTTGTTCTCAGCGACTTGTGCCAGCCATTGGAGGTGGGCGTGTCGTGGCTGCAGAGGTGTTGATTGCAAATCCGGCTGTTCGCAATGTGATTCGTGAAGGTAAGAGCCACCAGCTTGATGCGATTATCCAGACCGGTGCCGACCAGGGAATGCAGACTATGGATCGTACACTCGTGAGCCTTGTGCAGAGCGGTACTGTTACCTATGATCAGGCGCGTGAATTTGCGGTTGATCTGACTGAGTTCGAAAGGCTGATGAGGGGATAGCGCGTGAAGAAGTTTAACTACGAAGCTCGTGACAAAGCAAGCAGCAGTGTCGTGAAGTCTATGGTGCAAGCCGATAGTGAATCGGCCGCTGCGAAGGTTTTGATTGAGCAGGGCCTCATGCCACTCGATATCAAGGAAATCGACGAGAATGGCTCAGTACTCGCCAAGCTTTCAGGCCGTATTACCACAAAAGATAAGATCATATTTCTTCGGCAGCTCTCGACCTTGATCGGAGCGGGCTTGCCGCTGTCGCAGAGTATGCGCACAGTACTTGAACAGACATCAAACAAGCAGATGCAACGCGTTGTCGAGGAAGTGATTGCTGACGTAGAGGGCGGACATACCCTGAGTGACGCATTTGGGAAGCATCCAGATGTATTTGATAAAATTGTGCTTGCACTGGTGGCTGCCGGTGAGGCTTCAGGCACGCTGGATGAGGCGCTGAAGCGTGTTGCGACACAGAAAGAAAAAGACGCGGCAATGATGGGGAAGATCCGTGGAGCAATGGTTTATCCTGGTATCGTGCTACTGGTGATCGTCGGTGTGATGACATTTATGCTGGTTGCGGTTGTACCTCAGGTGGCCAAGCTCTACGATGATATGCATAAATCCCTTCCGTTTCTTACAGCGGTCATGATTGCGGTTGCTAACTTTATCATTAACTTCTGGTGGCTAACACTGATTGTGATCGGCATCGCTGCCTACTTTACTGTGCAATATCTCAAAACTGATAGCGGTATTAAATTTAAAGATACACTCAAGCTAAACTTGCCAATTTTTAGCGGGATGTTTCGAAAACTATATATGGCCCGCTTTACGCGTACGGGCCAGACTCTACTTGCGACTGGGGTGGCAATGCTCGACATGCTCAGGATTAGCAGTGAGAGTACCAATAACACCATCATTTCTGCTGGTATCATGCGTGCTGCCGAAAAAGTAAAGGGCGGTAAGGCGCTGAGTATCGCACTACAGCCAGAAGACTACATCTTGCCCATGGTGCCTCAGATGATAAAAATCGGTGAGCAATCTGGCAAAATTGATGAAATGATGGGTAAAACCGCTCAGGTGTTTGAAGATGAGCTTGACGAGGAGATCAAGGCAATTTCGACGGCTATTGAGCCTGTACTGATGGTTGTGTTGGCTGTTTTTGCGGGAGGTATGGTTGGTGCCATTCTGTTCCCAATCTATAGCCTAGTGGGAGGAATTAACTAAAAGCCTAGACACGTACGAACCATATACGGTATCATAGTACTCAAGGTAATAAGCTCTAAGAGGGAAGGTGGAATATTACTACGATGAGCAAACAAGAGTTGAAGCAAAAGGGATTTACGATCATCGAGGTCGTGTTGGTGCTGGCGATTGCCGCGCTAATTTTCTTGATGGTATTTATTGCACTGCCAGCACTGCAGCGCAGTCAACGAGATACTGCGCGAAAGAATGATGTTAGCATTGTGTCAGGAGCCGTTTCATCATGGCAGGGTAATAACCGTGCAACATCTGCATGGCCAACTGGCACACAGTTGCAAGAGTATGCAACAAGCGTATCAGGTAATACAACTGACATTGCTGTTGCCGCTGCGATCACAGCAGACAATACAGAGGTGACTGCCGCTGATGCAACAGTGACTGTGTATCCAAAAGCAAAGTGTGATGTTGTGTCGGCATCTGGTAAGGTAACGCTTGATAAAGGCTCTACCCGGCAGTATGCAACGGTTACCATGCTTGAGTCTGGTAACGGTACCGGCTACTGTCTCGACGCATAGGCGCGACCGTACGAATCATAGCAAAACCTCTGCTGTTATGGCGGAGGTTTTGCTATGATAGTGAGTATGAGTAATATGCTTATTGTTGGCGGACTGGGGTATCTGGGTGCGGCACTCGGTAGTTTTGTGGGTGCCCAGGTGTGGCGGCTGCGCGCTAGACAGCTGCAGGAAGATGCGGCACAGGGTGAACGAGTCAATAAAGCCGAGGTCGCCAGACTGCATGGTTTGATTCGGCCCGTTCTAGTGGATCGCTCAGAATGCCTACATTGTCACCATGAGCTTATGTGGTATGATCTGCTGCCGATTGTGAGCTGGCTCACGCTCGGTGGAAGGTGCCGGTATTGTCACAAGCAGATAGGTGCTACGGAACTACTAGTCGAGATTGGCCTTGCGGCCGTGTTCATCGTTTCTTATCTCTCCTGGCCGTTTGGTACGGGAACTCTATTTGGAGTGGCGAGCCTGGCACTCTGGCTCATAGCCTGTGTGCTGATGGCGGTCCTATTTATCTACGATGCAAAGTGGTTCTTATTGCCACTATCAGTCAACGTTTCACTTATCTTGGTAGCATTTATCTTTGCTGTACTGCGTTTTGCTGCACAAGGAGTGGATATGTCATCGATACTATCGATAGTAGCTGCTGTTGGGTTCATGGCTGGTCTCTATTATGTTTTCTCACTCTTTGGCTGGGTTGGCTTGGGGGATAGCATCCTTGGCGTCGGTCTCGCGCTGCTGCTTGGCAAATGGGAGTTGGCATTTCTCGGACTTTTCATAGCGAACTTACTTGGATGCATGATGCTGGTGCCACTTGCACTACGGGGTAAGCTGCATCGCAACGCCCATATCCCGTTTGGCCCGTTTCTCATTCTTGGTACCGTGATCTCTTTACTTTGGGGTGGAGAGATAATTACCATTGTTTTTGCGTGGAGTGACACGCTTCTCAATCTGCTTATGGTATAATCAGCTACAGATATGGGCATCAGAGTCGCCAGGGGGTTTTCGATTATTGAGGTGATACTATTTCTCGGTATTACCGGGTTGGTGATGGCCGTACTTCTGGCGGGTGTCGGTACTGCACTGAACAGAGAGCGCTATCATGACGCTGTCAACTCTTTCCAGGACTACCTACAAGGACAGTATAATCTAGTTGCGAATGTGAATAATTCTCGAGAAAGTACTACCATCTGTAAAGACGGCAAAATTATTGTTGATGGAACCGCAGACGCCGGGAGGGGCACGAGTGACTGTACGATTGTCGGCAGGGTGCTTTATAGTACTACAGACGGGCGTAGCGTCAATTCAGCACAAGTTTATGCGACAGTGGATGCAGCGACGCTCAGTGGTGACGATGATGCCCAGGTGCTTCGTGACGCCAAGCTGGCTGCAAGCCCCGAAGTAGAAAATTTCGTCATCGGCTGGTCAACGGAACTTGTGCCACAGGGCGGCTCGTCACCGCTGGCATTTAGTATATTGATTGTACGAACACCTACCAACGGACAGATCCATACGTATGTACTGGGTGAGGCCGACAAAGATCCTACCGATATTGTTGGTAGCATAGCAGCTGCACCGGGCTTTCGGATATGCGTGAGCAATCCGGGGCTGATGCCCGGGAACGGGCGGACTGGCGTGACGGTGACGCCTGACGCGGTGAATAGCAGCGGTGTGTTGTTTGCGCAGGAAAGTGAGTGTGCATGATGAAGACGAGGCATAGGGGTGACACGGTAGTTGAGCTTGTACTGGCGTTTGCTATTTTTTCACTGGCGGCAATCACGACGATTATGATTTTAAATAAGGGTGTGGCAGTTTCGCAGCGTAGTCTCGAGAAGTCCCTGGTGCGACAACAGGTTGACGGACAGGCAGAGATCATCCGTTACTTACGTGATACCAACAATGCACGCTGGACTGAGCTGAAGGGGCTGGTGACAACTAACCCCCTTGGGTTGAGTAGCGCCCAGTGCCCAGACGTTGATGTAATTAGTACGAGTGGCGCAAATGGCTTTATTGTCGTTCCGGACGCAACCGATACAGAGTTTTTCAAAATCATTAAAGCATCTTCTTCTAGCTATCAGCCAGCGGAGGTGTTTGCTAAAATAGATTTTGGCACGAAGAAGGCGGAGGGTATGTGGGTGCAGGTAGTAAAAGCAGAAGATGGTGAGACCGGTATTGCCGCCTATGACTTTTACATACATGGTTGCTGGGATGCGCCAGGACAGGATATCCCCATGTCGGTAGGTACGATTGTGAGGCTTTATGACAGATCGTAGAAAAAAGAGCGGTTTTACACTTGTTGAGCTGACACTTGTCATGGCCTTTATGTCAATTCTGCTCCTTGCAATTTTGTATCTCACCATTCATGCTGGCAAGCTCTACACGAAGGGGGTTACAAATAAAACACTCAACCAGGTGACACGCGATGTAACTGATTTGATGAAGCGCGACATACTTGTCTCGGATTCAAAAACGATTAACAACCCGACGCCCTCAGAAGTAGGCGATCAGCAAACGGGACGACTCTGTACTGGTGCGGTTTCGTACCTATGGAACACTGCTGCGCTGCTAGATAACACCGTGGCAAGTAAGATTACCTATAAGAGTAGTCCGGTTACCTTTGTGCGCGTAATCGACCCAGGGGCAAGCCTCTGTATCACGGACCCTGTGCCAACAGATATCCCAGATACCATGAAAGTGACGGAGCTTCTCAGCTCAAATGGTCGAGATCTCGCGGTCTATAGCCTAGAGGTGGTGACAATTGCAAGTGATACATCGGGTCGTGGGCTCTATAGTGTGCATATGGTGCTCGGTACTCATGAGCAGGATACGGTACGCGTCGATGCAACTGCCGGCGTACAGTGTAAGCCGCCAACTGATAATAGTACAAACTTTGAGTACTGTACGGTCGGTGAATTCACCACAGTATTACGAGCAGGAGGAAGAGGAAGTTTATGACCAACAATACCGCTTATCGACGAAATGAGCAAGGGGCAACAGCACTGGTAATTGTGATGTTTGCAGTACTTCTCTTTGTGACGGTAACAGTCGGATTTATGAAGATCATGTCACTCGAACAGAGTCGTAGCAACGACAATGAGCTTTCGCAAGGGGCATACGATTCCGCACTGGCGGGGGTTGAAGACGGCAAACGAGTCCTTGCAGCATGCGCAGCCGATTCCGCATCCGATGCGTGTACTGTACTTGCGGCTAGTCCTGTCTGCACAACGATCAGTGACGCAAAAATTGTCCAGGCACAGGCGAACGGTGAGGTATACCTGAAGACCTCGTCTGGTGCTAATGGCACCGATTTTCAGCAGTCATACACTTGTGTCAAGATTAGTCGTAACACGAAGGATTACAAAGGCACGCTCAAACTTGATGAGTCGAATGTTGTGCCCCTTTCTGTGGCTTCCACTGACTCATTCGATACTATTCACTTCTATTGGTATGCCAAAGATCCAGCAAGCCCACTCAAGAAGCCGGCACTCAGTAGTGTTGCCAACCCAAGCTTGCCGAAGCTTGTTGACTGGGACTCGTCTGGTAGCAATGCGAATCCACCAATTATGCGCCTGCAGCTGATGCAGTTCAGTGCTAGCTCATTTAAGCAGGCTGATTTTGACGGTAATGGCGCATCACACACACTTTACCTCTATCCAAACCAATCAGGGGTGACGGCATTAGACTTTGCAAGTGATGGTAGGCGAGTGGGCACGTTAGCACCGACACTGGTAAAGTGTGCTAATGATTTCGTCAATGATGGCTATGCCTGTGAAGCGACGATTAAGGTGCCTGATACGATTGGTATGGGTGGCGACATGAGAAATCGCCGAGCGTATCTGCGTGTTACGACGATCTATAGTGCTGCTGATTATAAGATTAAGCTCGAGAAGTCAGGTGTGGTGGTTGATTTCAACGGAGTTCAGCCATCAATCGACTCAACGGGGCGAGCTGCTGATGTCTTTCGACGTGTTGATGCAAGGGTAGAGCTGGTTGATCCAAATGAATCACTGCTATACCCGCGCGCAACAGTCGATATTACGCATAATTTCTGTAAAACATTTATTGTTGCACTTGACCCAGCTGACTACAGCGCAGGATCATGTGATCCTACAAAACCCTAGTCGTGAGTGTGAAATTTCTCGTAGACATCTCGTAAGTGTGCATCGGTGACGTGTGTGTAGACCTGCGTGGTGCTAATGTTGCTGTGACCAAGCATTGACTGAACGCTGCGGATATCGGCACCGTTCATCAGCAAATCGGTCGCGAAGCTATGTCGCATGGTATGTGGCGTGACGTGCTTTGTTATGCCAGCAAGTTTTGTGTACTTCGTGATAATACGCTGAATACTCCTCGGCGTAAGGCGACGATAATTACCAGAGGTGTCTGCTACGCTATTTCGGCTGTAGTTTAAGAATAAGGGCGCAAGTGTATCGCTGCGAGATGCTAGGTAGGCGTCAACATGATCTGCAGCGCTGACACTAATAAAGACTGGGCGGTCCTTTTGGCCCTTTCCACGTACCATAAATTCTCGCCGTTTGGTATTAACATGGCCCTGATCGAGATTGACTAGTTCTGATACGCGCAGTCCACTCGAAAATAGCAGCTCCAAGATTGCCCGATCTCGCAGGTGCTGCGGCTGATCGTCAGCAGGTATTGCATCGAGTATCCGCTCGACTTTGAGCCAAAGTCTATATTTGCGGATTGATTCACTGGTAATTTTCTCGACGGTGACATCTCCAGCAAATTCAACATACCGTTCGAGGTAGCGGCGATAGTTCTCTGCAGTTTTGGATGAGCGACCACGTTCAACCTCGAGATGTTCAATAAAGTCGATGATAAGCTCGGACATATACATACTCCTAGCATAGCGTACCCGGAGCTTAAACGGTATAATAGAGTGAATGGATGTTCTACAAACGGTTATTCTGGGTCTTGTTCAAGGGCTAACTGAGTTTATTCCTGTCAGTAGCTCGGGCCACTTGGTGATTGGTCAGTATTTGTTGTCTGGCAGCTCAGATCATCTCTATCTTGAATTTATCAACATCGGCACACTGCTAGCGTTACTCGTATATTTTCGTAGCAAAATTGCGACGATTGCACGACAAGTGATTGTGCAAAAAGATACGAGACTGTTGCGCAATATCATACTCACCTCGCTACCCACCGGTTTGACCGGGTTTTTGCTGGCAGATTTTATTGCGAATAGCAGCTTTTTTGGCAGTCTATGGGTTGTCATTGTTGCGCTCGTTGCGGTTGGTGTCGTGATGATTATTCTCGATAGATTACCTCACGCTTCGGTCGTGGCGCACGGCGGTCAGCTGTCGTGGCAGCGAGCACTTCTGATAGGTGTCGCGCAAATGTGCGCACTGATTCCCGGGGTATCACGATCGGGCTCAACGATTATCGCAGGTAAACTTGCCGGACTGACCCATGCCAAGGCGGCTGAGTATAGCTTTTTAGCCTCGCTGCCGATTATGCTTGGGGTAACGATAAAACTATTTCTTAAGTCGACCGATAGGGCCTACTTTGTTCAGCATATGCCGATGCTTTTGCTCGGTAATCTTGTTGCGTTCATTGCCGGCATCATAGCGATTCGCTTTCTTCTTCGCTATCTTTCATCACACGATCTATCGCTTTTTGGTTGGTACCGTATCGCGCTTGCGACTGTCATTATAGCGGTGCTTTTGCTACAATAATAGATAATTGAAAGGGAGATACTATGAATAAAACGTCGGTTGAAAAAACACTGATTGTGTTCAAGCCAGATGCCATTCAGCGCGGCATTGTTGGTGAGATACTCACGCGCTTTGAGCGTGTTGGTCTTAAAATTGTAGCAACCAAGATGATCGCACCAACCAGAGAGCATTTCTACAAACACTACGAAGAGATCGGTAAAATGATCACACGTCGAGGACAAGATAAATTTGATATTACGCTTGAGATGATGGTGCAGGGCCCCGTGATTGCGATGGTACTTGAGGGCGTTGAGGCGGTCGAGCTGGTACGTAAGCTTGTCGGTACTACTGAGCCAAAAAGCGCGCTACCTGGTACGATTAGGGGTGATTTCTCACACATGAGCTTCGGCTATGCCGACAACGAAAGCAAGGGTATCCCAAACCTTATCCATGCGAGTGGTGATCCAGATGAAGCACAGCAGGAAATTGATCATTGGTTTTCTGACGAAGAGCTGTACGATTATCAGGCACTGCACGAAAAATTTACTCGATAGCATGTCTGCTAGTATATTGAGTAGCCGAGATGTCCTCTGGGCGGTATAATAGAGGGTAGGCCTCGGTAGCTCAATTGGATAGAGCAGTTCCGTCCTAAGGAAAAGGTTGTAGGTTCAACTCCTGCCCGGGGTACCATATATATGTCCGAAGAGAACACAGATACACAAGCATTTAATGGGCAGCGTGATGGCGAACGCTTATTGTTTGTGTTTCGACGACACATCATTGCAATGCGCAAAGGGTTTTATCTTTTGCTCATCCCGTTTATGATTACTGCAGTTCCTCCGCTCGTTTGGTCTGAGAAACTTGAGCTATTTCTGCTTCCAATAGGGGGATTCTTGATCGGATTGCTTTGTTTTTCGTACTATTTCCTGATGTGGCGGTTTACTTATTATATTGTCACCGACCAGCGGATACGACAGGTGACCCAAAAGGGGTTCTTCGGTACCGACGTAGTTGAGCTAAGCCTCGCGAAGATCCAAAACATAAGCTATAATATACCAGGATTTAGCGGTGAGCTATTTGGCTTTGGTACAATTGTGATTCAGACATTTGTGGGAGACCTGGTCATTCACAATGCCGAGCATCCAGCCAAGATATACAATCGTCTACAGGATGCAGTTAATCAAGCTACGAAAGGCCAGCCACAAGGACTATATGAAGAAACTATCGATTAAGAAACTACAGCGAAAGCAGGAGGATAGCACGCCTTCTCGTATTACAAACGAGACGGTGGCCGAGCACCGCGAACAAATTTTGGCAGGTGGTCGTAAGTTTAAGTACCCAATCCAATATACACGCCATAAATTAGTGATCAACGCGCTGCTAGTCATTGTGGGTACAACCGTGTTGCTGGCTGCGCTTGGATGGTGGCAGCTTTATATTATGCAAAACTCTTCTACGTTCATGTACCGAGTTACCCGTATCGTTCCGGTTCCTGTTGCGGTAGTGAACGGCGAGCAGGTTTTGTTTGGTGACTATTTAGTCCAGTACCGTGGTTCGGAATATTATTTGAACAAATATGATGAAATTAAGCTTCAGTCCGCCGATGGGCAGCGCCAACTTGCGTATATTAAGCGGGAATCACTCAATAAAGCTATAGCCTACGCCTATGCAAAGCAAACAGCTCGGCAGCAGGGTATAGCTGTTTCTAGTAAGGATATCGACGAGGTGATTGATCAGCAGCGTAATACTGCCAATGGACGCATTTCCCAAGAAACATACGACGCATCTTCACAGATGGTATATGGCTGGTCGCCATCAGATTATCGATTGGCAATCGAGCAGGGTATTATGCGGACTCGGGTTGCATTTGCCGTTGATGGCGATGCGAAAAAGCAGGCCGAGATAGCGACGCCTCTAGTTATTAGCACTGGTGGTGA
>APMI01015058.1_pt1 | contig 26593 bp, 25 predicted proteins | sample 667938 | NCBI WGS metagenome assembly APMI01 (sample SAMN01084076, study PRJNA167559) | wastewater metagenome | biome: Wastewater | place: Denmark: Ejby Moelle, Odense | collected 2011-11-28
ACCCCTGCCAGTCTTTCTTCACCGTGCGGCGGCTGCCGAGGCTGGCGGCGCGGCGGTCGGCGGCAGGGGTGTTGACGTTGATCGCTTCGAACCAGTCGGCGGTGAAAGCGGTTCCCGTCATGCGGGGGAAGGCATGGGTCATGGCGCCTCTTTCGGGGTTTTAAGCAGGCTGCGGGCGGTTGCCTCATCGGTCACGATGACCGAGGCGTAACCGGCGCGTAGCACGGCGGCGGCAATGGCGTGTTTGTCGGCCCCGGCGACGATGCCGATGGCATGGGTTTTCTGGCGCAGGGCATCCAGCGGCAGACCAATAGTGCGGGCGTCCAGCCCGGCATCGGCAATCTGGCCGCTGGCGGTGATGAAGCGGCCAAGGATGTCGCCCACCGCCCCAAGGGCGCGCAGGCGCGGCACGTCCTGCGGCGCCAGATAGCCGGATGCCACGAGGATCGAGTTTTCGGACAGTTCTCCCATGCCAAAGCAGACCACAGGGGCGGCATCGGCAAGCGCAAGAACGCGGGCGACGATCGGGTCATCCTCCAAGGCCGCACGGGTGCCGGGGCGGCCGACAATGGCGGGCACGGGCAGCAGGGTTGCGGTGCCGCCTGCGGCTTGCGCGAAATCTTCGGCCACGGCGGCGTTGCGTGCGTTGGTGGCGGAAAGCGCAGTCGAGCCGTTGACCAGCACCACATGCGCACCGGGGTTCCAGCCCGGCGGCAAAGCGCGGGCGACAGCCGACATGGTGCGCCCCCAACTTATCCCCAGCAGGGCCGGGCGGGGCGCAAGGTTCGCCAGATAGGTCGCCGCCGCCTGTGCGACCATTTCGGTCAGCAGGGCCGGGTCTGCAATGTCGCCCGTCGGCACCACGACGGCATCGCGCAGGCCAAAGCCGCGTTGCAGGTCAACCTCCAGCGCGGTTGTGCGGCCGATGCGGGGGGTGATCGCGATGCGAACGACGCCTTCGGCTTTCGCTTCGGTCAAGAGCTTGCCAACCTGCCAGCGCGTCAGGCCAAGGTCATCGGCAATCTGGGCCTGCGTGCGGTCAAGCTCGTAATAGGCCTTGGCCACCTGAACCATCAGGTGATCGCGCTGGTCATCCATGGGAAGCCGCGCCGAATAGGCCTGCCGCTGCGCCGTCATCTTCCGGTCCAATTATCACATATGTGATATAATTCTGATTATGCTGAAACCAGAAAGCGCGGGACGGGTGCGAAAGTCAACGGCTTGGGCTGGCCCGCCAGATTTCCCATATTCATGAATGGGCTAAACGCAAAGCAGCGGGCGCGCAACAGCGCCACCTCGAATCAAAGCTGCGCGCAGATGCTGCCAGCGCGCCACATTTGTTGTTTTGAGGCCCTACCGGTAGAGCAGCGACCGCCCGTCGGCGAACAGATGCACCTTGGCCGGATCTGCGCCGAAGGTGACGGTCTTGTGCCGCAGGTCGGGGTGGATGCCCGGCAGCTTGGCGATGATATGGGCGCCGCCACCGGGGCGGGCGACGTAAAGCTGCGTCACCTCTCCCAGCGCCTCGACAATCTGGACCTCTCCGGAAAAGAGACCATCGCCCGAGACGGCCAGCAGGTCTTCTGGCCGGACACCGATGTTGACCTTGCGCCCCATGTCCGAGGTCTGGGTTGGCACAGCAGAGCGGGCGGTGCCGCCGCCGTCCAGCCGCACCACGGTTTCGGCCCCTGTGGCAATGATCTCTCCGGCCAGCAGGTTCATCGCGGGCGAGCCGATGAACTGCGCCACGAATTCATCGACCGGGCGCTCATACAACTCCAGCGGCGTGCCGACTTGGGCAATGCCCTTGCGGGCCAGCACCACGATGCGGGAGGCCAGTGTCATCGCCTCAACCTGATCATGGGTCACATAGATCATGGTGCGGTCGGGCATCGCCTCTTTCAACTGGGCAATCTCGATCCGGGTCGCGACGCGCAGCGCGGCGTCGAGGTTTGATAGCGGTTCGTCGAACAGGAAGACCTTGGGGTCGCGCACGATGGCACGGCCGATGGCGACGCGCTGACGCTGGCCGCCCGACAGCGCCTTTGGCAGGCGGTCGAGATAGGGCGTCAGTTGCAGGATGCGCGCGGCATTCTCCACTGCTTTGTCGATTTCGGCTTTGGGCATCCTGGCGATTTGCAGGGCAAATTCCATGTTCTGCCGCACGGTCATATGGGGATAAAGCGCATAGCTTTGGAACACCATGGCAATGCCGCGCTGGGCGGGGGGCACGTCATTCATGCGCTGCCCGCCGATCAGCAGGTCGCCGCCCGAAATCCGCTCCAGCCCCGCGATCATGCGCAGCAGGGTGGATTTGCCGCAGCCCGAAGGGCCGACGAAGACGATCAGCTCTCCCGCCCTGATTTCAAGGTTGATGTCCTGAAGGACGCTGACCTCGCCGTAGGATTTGACGACATTGCGCAGGGAAAGATCGGTCATCTCAGCCTCCCGCTGAAGTGAGGATCGCATAGGCCCAGGGGGCCAGCGTCAGGGTGCCGCCTTGGGGGGCGATGTCGGACAGGTCGGGTGCGGTGGGCGCCCAGTTGCCCGCCGGGGCCGGGATGGTGGCGGGTGCATCCGACAGGTTGAAGGCGCAGAACAGGGTTTCCTTGCCCGCTTGCCGCGTGAAGGTCAGCACGCTGGCTGTGGCCTTGGTGCCGGTCATGCTGCCCGTCATCAGCGCGGGGTGGGCATGGCGCAGCGCGATGGCGCGGCGGTAGTGGTGGATCAGGCTGGCCGGGTTCGCTTCTGACGCATCAACTGCAAGCGGCAGGTGTTCCTGCGGCACCGGTAGCCAAGGTTTGGCATTGCCCGCAAAACCACCGTTGGCCGCATTTTGTGACCAGACCATCGGTGTGCGGCAGCCGTCACGGCCCTTGAACTCTGGCCAGAACTGGATGCCATAGGGGTCTTGCAGGTCTTCATAGGCAATGTTGGCCTCTGGCAGGCCCAGCTCCTCGCCCTCATAGATGCAGGCCGATCCACGCAGGCACATCAGCAGGGTGGTATAGGCGCGGGCAGCGGCGGGGGACAGGTTCCAGCGGCTGATGTGGCGGGCCACGTCATGGTTGGAATAGGCCCAGCAGGCCCAGCCTTGGGGCGCGACCTCATCCACTTTGCGGAACGTGTCGGCGATGAAGCTGGCCGAAAGGGGGGCATGGCCCGACAACATCTCGAACGCATAAGACATCTGCATCCGGTCATTGCCGCTGGTGTATTCGCCCAGGATTTCAAGGCCGCGCTGGCTGTCGCCGACCTCACCCACCGCAGCCGCGCCATAGGGGTCCATCTCGGCGCGCAGGCGTTTCAGGAATTCGATGTTGCGGGGGTGGTTCTTGTCGTAGATGTGGCGCTGGTGGTTGTAGGGGTTCACCTTGGGCGCGGTCTGGTCATTGCGCTCCTCGACCGGCAGGGGCGGGTTGTCGCGCAATTGCTCGTCATGCATGTAGAAGTTGATCGTATCCAGCCGGAAGCCATCGACCCCCCGCTTCAGCCAGAACCGCGCGACATCCAGCAGCGCCTCTTGCACGGCAGCGCAGTGGAAATTCAGGTCGGGTTGCGAGGTCAGGAAGTTGTGCAGGTAATACTGCTCGCGCCGGGCATCCCATTGCCAGGCAGAGCCGCCAAAGATCGACAGCCAGTTGTTCGGGGCCGTGCCGTCGGGTTTGGGGGCGGCCCAGACATACCAGTCGGATTTGGGGTTGGTGCGGCTGGCGCGGCTGTCCTTGAACCAGGGATGCTGATCAGAGGTGTGCGACAGAACAAGGTCGATCAGCACTTTCAGCCCGTGCGAATGGGCGGTTGCAATCACCGTATCAAAGTCAGCCAGCGTGCCGAACATCGGATCGACATCGCAGTAATCCGACACGTCATAGCCGAAGTCCTTCATCGGCGAGGTGAAGAACGGCGAAATCCAGATCGCATCTACTCCCAGCGAGGCGACGTGGCCCAGGCGCTGCGCGATACCCGCCATGTCGCCGATGCCGTCGCCGTTCGTATCCTGAAAGCTGCGCGGATAGATTTGATAGATCACGGCGCCCCGCCACCAGTCGGGGTCTTTTTTCAGCATGTTCATTCAGCCACCTTTGACCGAGCCAGCCAGAAGGCCGCGCACCAGGTATTTTTGCATTGAGAAGAAGACGATCAGCGGCACCGCGATCGAGATGAAGGCCGAAGCCGCAAGGATTTCCCAGTCGCCACCCTTGGACCCCAGCAGTTCGCGCAAGACCCCGGTCATCACCAGCTGGTCGGGGCGGTTGCCAAGGAAGACGGTGGCGACCAGCAGGTCATTCCACACCCACAGGAACTGGAAAATGGCAAACGAGGCCAGCGCGGGGAAGGAAAGCGGCAGGATGATCTTGCGGAAGATGTGGAACTCGGTCGCGCCATCGACACGGGCGCTCTCGATCACCTCGCGCGGCAGGCCGGTCATGTAGCTGCGCAGAAGGTAGATCGCCAAAGGCAGGCCAAAGCCGGTATGGGCCAGCCAGATGCCGAGGTAGCTTTTGCCAAGGCCAATGTCGTTGTGGAACTTGAGGAGCGGGATCAGCGCCAGCTGCAACGGCACGACCAGAAGGCCGACGATGCCGGCGACGATCAGCGCGCGGCCGGGAAAATCCATCCAGGCCAGCGCATAGGCGGCGAAGGCGGCGATCAGGATCGGGATCACCGTGGCCGGAATCGTCACCGTCATCGTGTTGAGGAAGGCGCGGCCCAGCCCCTCGGCCCCGATCACCTTGACGTAATTGTCGGTGGTGAATTTGGGCGGCTGGGTCGAGGTGAAGAAGATGCGCATCCCGCGCCCGTCCTCGAACTGCGTGGGCGAGGTCAGCCGATAGCTGCCATCCGCCGCCACCGTCAGTTGCTGGCCGTCCTTGAGGTCGGCCACCTCGCCCGGTTTCAGTGCATCGGGTGCCTTCGACGTGGTGCCCCAGGCGCTGACCATCTGACCGGGCTCAAAGGCGTTGCCGGCAATCACCCACAGATCGCCCTCCTGCTTCTGGTCCGCCGCCGGACCGGCGCGGAAAAAGTCGGATTGGGTCGAGGGGAAGGCGGCGCGCCACCAGCCGGTCGCGGCGATCTGGTCCTTGTCGCGGAAGGACGAGACCAGAAGGCCCAGCGTCGGCACCGTCCAGATGATGACCAAGAGCAGCGCAGCAAGGTTCACGGCCCAGGTCAGGCGGGCCTTGGTTCCGGCGATATTTTCCATCACTGCATCTCCCGCCGGGCGTTACGGATGTTCCAGACCATGATCGGCGTCACCAGCGCCATGATCACGATGGCAATGGCCGACCCGCGCCCGTAATCGGGCGTGCCGCGGAACATCCAGTCATACATGAAGTTCGCCAGAACCTGCGATCCCCACTGGCCGTTGGTCATCACGAACACGATGTCGAAGACCTTGAGGACGGTGATGGTGATGGTGGTCCAGACCACGGCGATGGTGCCCCAGATCTGCGGCACCTTGATGCGGAAGAACAATTGCCAGGGGTTCGCGCCGTCCAGAATAGCGGCCTCGACCGTTTCTTCGGGGATGCCGCGCAGGGCGGCGGACAGGATGACCATGGCAAAGCCGGTCTGAATCCAGATCAGGACCGCCATCAGGAAAAAGTTGTTCCAGAACGGGATCGACAGCCATGTTTGCGGCTCACCGCCCAAGGACTGCACGATGGCGTTGAGAAGGCCGATCTGGTCGCGCCCTTCGGCCCGGAAGTCATAGACGAATTTCCAGATCACACCTGCGCCGACGAAGGAAATCGCCATCGGCATGAAGATCAGGCTTTTGGCCACATTTCCCCAGCGAATGCGGTCAGTCACCTGTGCGGCGATCAGGCCGAAGAAGGTGGACAGCGAGGGCACGACAAGCAGCCAGACCAGATTGTTCAGGATGGATTCCTGAAACTTGGGATCAGAGAACAGCCAGCGGTAATTGGCCAGCCCCACCCAACTTGCGCCCGTGGCATCGTGCAGGCTGCGCCACAGCGATTCAAAGACCGGATAGACAAGATACAGCCCCAGCGCCACCAGCGCCGGGCCAAGGAACAGCCAGGGCCGGATCATGCTTGCGCGGGTGATGTTGCGCCCGGCATTCGGCCCGCGCGGCGGCAGGGCGGCATCCAGCAGGAAATTGCTGCCCCAGAACCATGCCGCGCAACCGAAGACGCCGACGATGATGGTGGTCAGGCCGAACAGGATCTGTTCCATGGTCCTCCTCCGTCCCGCCGCAAGGGCAGGTGATGGCAGATATACCTGCCCCGTCGGGGGCAGGCATGGGATGGGGATTATTTGCCCAGAGTGTCCCAGGTGGCCTGGATCTGTTTGGCCACATCTTCGGCCGACTTGCCGCCAGTGAAATCGACCATGCCTGTCCAGAAGGCACCCGCACCGATGGCGCCAGGCATCAGGTCGGACCCGTCAAAGCGGAAGGTCGAGGCATTCAGCAGGATGTCGCCCATCTTCTTCAGTGTGGCATCGCCGTAAACGTCGGTATTCACGCCCTTGTAGGGGGTGACAAAGCCGGTTTGCGCCATCCAGATCTCATGCGCGATCGGGCTTTCAAGGAAGGCGATGAAGGCATCCGAGGCAGGGTTGTCGGTCAGCTTGCCGAACATGGTGCCCGCGCCGAGGACAGGCTTGCCCAGATCCTTGTCGGCATAGGCGGGGAAGTAGAAGAAGTCCGCATCCTGCCCGATCACCGTGCCTTCGGGGAAGAACGAGGGGATAAAGCTGGCCTGACGGTGCATGTAGCACTGCGGCGGCGAGGTAAAGAGGCCCTTGGGGCTGTCGCGGAAGTCGGTTGCGGCGACCGAGGCGACGCCCCCTGCCACATTTGCCTCGGTCTTGGCAAACCAGCCGAAATCGTCAATCGCGGCGATCAACTTGGGGTCGTCGAACTTCAGCTTGTTGGTTACCCAAGCGTCATAATCCTGCGGCGTGTTCAGGCGCAGCATCAGGTCTTCGACCCAGTCGGTCGCGGGCCAGCCGGTGGCCCCGCCCGACCCCAGCCCGATGCACCACGGCGTGCCGCCATCGGCCACGATCTTTTCGGTCAGCGCCTTCAGCTCTTCCATGGTCTGCGGAATTTCATAGCCCGCATCCTCGAAGTTCTCGGGCACATACCAGACCAGCGATTTCACGTCGGCCTTGTAGGGGAAAGCATACATATGCTCGGCCCCGTCCTTGCCGACGTAGCGGCCATAGGCCGCCCAGCTGTCCCCGGCGGCGTAATTGTCCTTGATCCACTGTTCAGTGCCATCGGCCAAGGGGCGCAGATAGCCCTTTTTCGCCAGGTCTGCGGCAAGGCCGGGCTGCGGGAAAACCGCGATGTCAGGGGGGGAGCCTGCTTCGCTGTCGATGACGATCTGCTGTTCGAAACTGGTCGAACCGGAATAGACGATATCGGCGCCGGTTGCGGCCTCAAAATACGCCGCGACGCTTTCGAACAACGCCTTGTCCGGGCCAAGCCACGAGCCGAGGATGGTGATCTTTTGCCCCTTGAGGTTCTGCGATTTCAGCGTCTCATAGGAATCCCAGTGGAACCGGCTGTCCTTGCCCGGCTCGAACTTCAGCTCTTGTGCCATGACGCCCGAAGCGGCCAGTGCGGCAAGGGCAACGCCCAGCGAAAGCGACCTGATCATCATCATCTACCTCCCGTTGCCGGGCCATGCCCCGGTCGAAAACACGCGTGCTTGGTCTCTCCCTGACCAAAGCGCTTTGGATGATGCAACCTGCTGTAACAGCCGCGGGATGTCAACTTTGTTGATCGGATTTCTGCGTTGCAGCCATTATTTGTATAAAGAAATTCGGCAAGCGCAGCATTTCCGGGGATTGATTGACGGCGGTGCTTTGGTTGGATAACGTCCTCATATTCAAAGCGGTTTGGGTGGGGCCCGACCGCCTGCCTTCAAACCGGAACAGCCTGCAATCCCATGAACCTCAAGGATCTTGCCGAAAAGCTGAAGCTGTCGCCCACTACGGTCAGCCGGGCGCTGAATGGCTATCCCGAGGTGTCGGAGGCGACTCGGGTTAAGGTCGAGGAGGCGGCGCGGCGCTTCAACTATCGCCCGAATACGCAGGCCAAGCGGCTTGCGACGGGGCGGGCAATGGCGATCGGGCATGTGATTCCGATTTCGACCCAGCATGAGATCGTGAATCCGGTCTTTGCCGATTTCATCGCTGGTGCGGGTGAGGTTTATGCCCGCTCGGGCTATGATTTCCTGATGTCCATTGTGCCTGACGCCGATCAGGACCGGACATATCGCGAGATCCGCTCCAAAGGGAGTGTAGATGGCTGCATCCTCCACGGCCCTTTGCTGAGCGACCCGCGGATTTCGCTGTTGCGCGAGTTGCGGCTGCCCTTCGTGGTGCATGGCCGCTCGACGCTGGAGGCGGGGCCATACTCTTGGGTGGACATGAACAACATCCGCGCCTTTCAGCGTGCGACCGAGTTCCTTATCGACCTTGGTCACCGCCGCATTGCCCTGATCAATGGCATCGAGACGATGGATTTCGCCCACCGCCGCCGGTTGGGGTTTGAGCAGGCACTGGCGGCGCGTGGGCTGGTGCCAAACCCTGCGCTGATGGCGTCGGGCGAGATGACCGAGGCGCAGGGCTATGACGAGACGATGGCGATGTTGGCGCGGCCTGGTGCGCCGACGGCGTTCCTGACCTCTTCGCTTTTGTCGGCGATGGGGGTGCGACGGGCACTGGTGGAACTGGGGCTGGTGCTGGGGCGGGATGTGTCGATTGTGACGCATGACGACGACCTGAGTTACCTGAAGAACGGCGGCGAATATCCGATCTTCACGGCCACCCGGTCCTCGGTGCGCGATGCCGGGCGGCGCTGCGCGCGGATGCTCTTGCGCCAGATCGAACTGGGCCAGAAGGCCCCGGTCCCCCCCGCGTTCGACCTGCTGGATGCGCCGCTGATTGTGGGCGCCTCGACCGGGCCGGCGCCAAGTATCTGATGGAGTAGCCATGTTTCCCAAGCGCAGCGACTTTCCACCTGGCTTCCTGTTCGGCGCAGCAACTTCGTCCTATCAGATCGAGGGGCACCGCTTTGGCGGCGCTGGCCAGACCCATTGGGACAGCTTTGCCGCCACGCCCGGAAATGTGGTGCGCGCCGAAAACGGGGCGGTGGCTTGCGACCATTACCACCGCTGGGAAGGGGATCTGGACCTGATCGCCGGGGCGGGTTTCGACCTCTATCGCTTTTCCACTTCTTGGGCGCGGATCATGCCCGAGGGGCGGGGGGCGGTAAATGTGGAAGGGCTGGATTTCTACGACCGGCTGGTGGACGGGATGCTGGAGCGTGGCATCAAGCCTGCGCTGACCCTGTATCACTGGGAGCTGCCGTCGGCACTGGCCGATCTGGGCGGCTGGCGCAACCGCGATGTTGCGAGCTGGTTTGCCGATTATACCGATGTGGTCTGCCGCCGTCTGGGCGACCGCATCTGGTCGGCCGCGCCGATCAACGAGCCGTGGTGCGTGGGGTTCCTTTCCCACTTCCTGGGCCTGCACGCGCCCGGCCTGCGTGACATCCGCGCGACGGCGCGGGCGATGCACCATATCCTTCTGGCCCACGGTCGCGCCATTCAGGTGATGCGCGGGCTGGGCATGGGGAACCTGGGGGCGGTGTGCAACTTCGAATATGCCCATCCCGCCGATGGCAGCCCCGCATCGATTTCTGCGGCACAACGCTATGATGCCCACTACAATCAGTTCTTCGTTCAGGGCCTGTTCAAGGGCAGCTATCCCGATGCGGTGATGAAGGCCTTTGCCCCGCATATGCCGACGGGCTGGCAGGATGACTTTGCCACAATTCAGGCCCCGCTCGATTGGTTCGGACTGAACTATTATACCTGCAAGCGGATTGCGGCCGCCGAAGGCCCCTGGCCCGCCCATGCCGAGGTAGAGGGGCCGTTGCCCAAAACCGCGATGGGGTGGGAGATTTATCCTGAAGGCCTGCACCATTTCCTGCGCAGGGTATCGCAGGATTTCACCGGCAACCTGCCGCTTTACATTACCGAAAACGGCATGGCCGCACCTGATGTGCTGCGGGGCGGCGTTTGTGATGATGCCGATCGGGTCGCCTATTTCGCCGGCCATCTGCAAGCCTGCCGTCAGGCGATTGCCGAAGGGGTTCCGCTGGCGGGCTACATGGCGTGGTCGCTGTTGGACAATTACGAATGGTCGCTTGGTTATGAAAAGCGTTTCGGGCTGGTGCATGTCGATTTCGACACTCAGATGCGGCGGCCAAAGGCATCGTGGTATGCTTGGCAGGCCGCGCTGAAGAACTGACGCGGCAGCACCATTCGGGTTCTGCTGGCGCCATGCGATTTTTGCATGGCTGGTTTCGGCGTGCAATTGTATGCAAACGGGGCGCACTGCTCTAGGGCAGGCGGATCATGCCCTGAACCAACGAGGCTGCTTCATGCTCGACCGCATCCGCAACGCCGCACTGCATTCCCGCATCATGTCTGCCCCCGAGGCGGCCGCGATGATCAAGGACGGCATGGTGGTGGGCATGTCGGGCTTTACCCGCGCGGGCGAGGCGATGGCGGTGCCGCTGGCGCTGGCCGAGCGTGCCAAGGAGCACCCGCTGAAGATTACCCTGATGACGGGGGCAAGCCTTGGCCATGACCTCGACAAGATTCTGGCCGAAGCGCATGTGACCGCCCGCCGGATGCCCTTTCAGTCTGACCCCGGCCTGCGCCGCGCGATCAATGCGGGCGAGGTGATGTTCATCGACCAGCACCTTTCGGAAACGGTCGAGCAATTGCGCACCCGCCAGATTCCAGCCGTGGACATCGCTGTGATCGAGGCGGCGGCGATTACCGAGGAAGGGGGGATCATCCCGACCTCCTCGGTCGGCAACTCGGCCTCTTTCGCCATCCTTGCGCCCAAGGTGATTGTCGAGATCAACACCGCGCAGCCTTTGTCCTTCGAAGGGCTGCACGACATCTTCATCCCGACCTACCGCCCCAACCGGATGCCGATTCCGGTGGTGACGCCAGACAGCCGCATTGGCCTGCCCTATATCCCGATTCCGCCCGAGAAAATCGCGGCCATCGTGCTGACCCACAAGCAGGACAGCTCTGCCGCGATCCAGCCGCCCGATGACGAGACCCGCGCCATTGCCAGTCATCTGATCGCATTTTTCATGGCCGAGGTGGCGGCGGGCCGGATGGACAACCGTCTGGCGCCCTTGCAGGCCGGGATCGGCACCATCGCCAATGCCGTGCTGCATGGGCTGATCGACAGCCCGTTCCATGACCTGAAGATGTATTCCGAGGTCTTGCAGGATTCGACCTTTGACCTGATGGATGCTGGCAAGATGACCTTTGCCTCCGGCTCTTCGATCACGCTGTCTCAGGCGAAGAACGCACAGGTGATGCCGGATTTCGACCGCTACAAATCGCGCCTGATCCTGCGCCCGCAGGAAATTTCGAACCACCCCGAGGTGGTGCGCCGTCTGGGCCTGATTGCCATCAATACCGCGCTGGAATTTGACATCTATGGCAACGTCAATTCCACCCATGTGATGGGCACGCAGATGATGAACGGCATCGGCGGGTCGGGCGATTTTGCCCGCAATGCGCTGCTGTCAATCTTCGTTTCGAAATCAACCGCCAAGGGCGGGGCAATTTCGTCGGTGGTGCCGATGGTCAGCCATGTCGATCACACCGAGCATGACGTGGATATTCTGGTCACGGAACATGGTCTTGCCGACCTGCGGGGTCTTGCCCCGCGCGAGCGGGCGCGGCGAGTGATAGCGCACTGCGCGGCGCCGGAATGGCGGGCGTCGCTGGAAGATTATTACCAACGGGCCTGCCAGTTCGGTGGCCATACCCCGCATATTCTGGAAGAGGCGCTGTCCTGGCATGTGCGGTTGCGCAAGACCGGGCGGATGTAGGGCCCTTCGCCTTTGGCCATGGGCCTGACGGCCTAGGCGGCCACCGGCATCCGGGGCCAGGCCGCAAGGCTGGTGCGGGCAATATCGCCGATCTGAGAGCGGTCTGCCGACACTTTGGCGATGAGCGCCATGCCCTGCGCGACCCCAACATAGAACCGGGCCAGGGCGCGGCAGTCGGTGCCCGGCGGCACCTGCCCGCGGGCCACCGCAGCCTGCGCAACACGATAGAGCATGTCCTCCAGATCGGCGACACCGCTGGCGACGGTGCGGCAGATATGCTCGGACCCTTGCGGGCTTTCCAGGATTGAATTGGCGAACAGGCAGCCGCGTGGCATCCGCTCATCGGTCAGATGCTCGGTCGTGCGTTCCAGAAACGCCACCAAGGCCGCATGGGGGTCATCGATTTCGGTCAGGGCTGCAAGCGGGCGGCGCGAGAACAGGTCGCGGTAACGGTCAAGCACGCGCAGGAACAACTGCTCCTTGTCGCCGAAGGCAGCATAGACGCTAGCGCGGTTGATGCCGATGGCAGCCACGAGGTCGGACATCGAGGTTGCCTCATACCCCTGGCGCCAGAACAGCCGCATCGCTGCCTCAAGCGCGGCATCCGTGTCAAACTCGCGCGGGCGACCGCGTGCTGGTTTATTTTCCGTCATGTTGGTCATTATATATAAATAAGGAGATGTGAGCAAATGTTTTAGTAGATAAATTTGAAAAACCAATTATTGACAGTTTGGTCTATAAATAGAAGTCTCCGGCGCATAGCAAGGAGAATCCCATGACTGCCTCATCCCAGATGCCCACGTTCGCGATGCCGGGCGTTACACGGCGCGGCCTGTTTGCCGGCGCCGCCGTGCTCGCGGCGGCAAGCACCCTTTCGGGGCGCGCAAATGCTGCGCCCGCCGCGCTGCCGCTGGTTGGCCCACCGCGGTTCTATCCCTTCAAGATCGGCTCTTTCGACGCGCTTTCCATCAGCGATGGCGCGTTGGTGATCGAGCCGCTTTTCCCTTCGGTGGGATTGAATGCCGATGCCAAGGACTTTGAGGCGCTGGCGTCAGACCATTATCTGGATGCCAGGCGCGACCTGTTCCACATGAACCATCTGCTTCTGAACACCGGGAAGAACCTGGTTCTGGTCGATCCGGGCGGCACCTCGGCGCTGGGCCCCAAGATGGGCGCGCTGCCGGCCAATCTGCGGCTTGCCGGTGTGGACCCCAAGGATATCGACACCGTGATCATCACCCACGCGCATCCCGACCATATTCTGGCGGTGACGGGGCCGGATGGGGCGTTGGCCTTCCCGAATGCGCAATATTACATCAGCGATGCGGAATGGGCCTTCTGGTCCCAGGAAGGCCCCGATCTGTCGGGTCTGCATTTCCCCGAGGATTTCAAGGCCTACACCATTGCAACGGCAAAGGCGGTCTTCGCCGCAATTCACGACCGGGTGCATCTGGTCAAGGGCGAGGCCGAAATCGTGCCCGGCGTTCATGCCGTGCCGACGCCGGGGCACACGCCGGGGCATCTGTCGCTGATCGTCTCGGATGGCTATGAAACGCTGTTTCACACCACCGATGTTGTCCACCATTCGGTGGCGGCGATGGCGCATCCGGAGTGGCAGCCGATCTTTGATCAGGACGCGCCGCTGGCGGTTGCGACGCGCAAAAAGCTGCTGGACCGGCTGGCGACCGACCGGGTGCTGACGATGGTCTATCACTTCCCATTCCCGGGGCTGGGCCATGTTGCCCGCCGCGGCGAGGCCTATGCCTGGGAGCCACAGAACTGGGTCTGGTAACGGCGGGTCAGCGCATCACGAACGGGTCTGGAATCGGCTCGTCCGAGGTGCGCAGCCAGACGGTCTTGACGGTGGTGTAATCCAGCGCCGCCGCCAGCCCGCCCTCGCGGCCATATCCCGAAAGGCCATGCCCGCCAAAGGGCGCAATGGGCGAGACGGCGCGGTAGGTGTTGACCCAGACAACCCCGGCGCGGATGCCCCGGATCATCCGGTGCGCCCGCGTCAGGCTGCGGGTAAAGACGCCCGAGGCAAGGCCGAATTCGGTGTCATTGGCAAGGGCCAGCGCCTCCTCTTCTGTATCGAAGGTCACGACAGACAAAACCGGGCCAAAGAATTCCTGCCGCAGGGCAGGGGCGTCGGGCACGTCGCTGCAATCAAGGATCGTCGGTGGAAAGTAAAAGCCGGCATTGTCGGGCGCTTTGCCCCCAGTCACCAGCGTCGCGCCCGCCGCCAGCGATGCGGCGATCAGCGCTGCAATCCGGTCGCGCTGGCGGGCGGTGCAAAGGGGGCCGACCTCGGTTTCCATCCGGTCGGGCGCGCCGATGGCCACGGTTTCGGCCTTTGCCTTCAGCCGGGCAAGGAAAGCGTCCTTGACGCCGCGTTGCACCAACAGGCGCGATCCCGCGACACAGCTTTGCCCTGTGGCGGCGAAGATGCCGGACACCTGCGCATTGGCCGCGCTGTCCAGATCTGCGTCGTCAAAGACGATGAAGGGCGATTTGCCGCCCAGTTCCAGCGAGACCTTGGCAAGGTTCTCGGCCGAGCCGCGCACGATATGGCGCGCTGTCTCTGGCCCGCCGGTAAAGGCGATATGGGCAACTTTGGGGTGGCTGGTCAGCGCCGCCCCCGCCTCTGGCCCGCCGGTCAGGATGTTGACGACGCCGGCAGGGAAACCCGCTTCATGCACCAGCCGGGCAAAGGCCAGCAGGGGCACGGGGCCGTCCTCGCTGGCCTTCAGCACCACGGTGCAGCCCGCCGCAAGGGCAGGCCCAAGTTTTACCGCCGACAGGAACAACTGGCTGTTCCACGGCACAATGGCGGCCACTACGCCCACGGGTTCGCGGCGCAGCCACACCTCCATATCCGGCTTGTCAATCGGCAGATGCGCGCCCTCGATCTTGTCGGCAAAGCCCGCGTAATAGCGATAATATTCCGCGACATAGGCGATCTGCGCGCTGGTTTCGCGGATGATCTTGCCGGTATCGCGGGTTTCCAGCCGCGCCAGATCGGGCGCCGCCGCCTGCACCAGATCGGCCAGCCGCATCAGCAGTTTGCCCCGCGCCGTCGCGGTCAGCGCGGGCCAGGGGCCGGAGAAAAAGGCGCGATGGGCCGCCCGCACCGCCCGGTCCACATCACCCGCGCTGGCCTTGGGCATGGTGGCCCAAGGGCTGCCGGTCGCCGGGTCAAGGCTGTCGAAGCTGTCCGAGCCATCCTCGAACGCGCCGTCGATATAGTGCTGAAAGCGATCCATCGCAGCTCCTGTTCAGGCGAAGGCGGGCATTACATCGCGGATCAGCCGCTCAAGCGAGGCTTTCTTGCGCGCAAAGCTCATCCCGGTGTCGATCCAGAAGCTGAACTCGTCATACCCCAGCGCCTCATAGCCCTTGATACGTTCGATCACCTCGGCCGGTTCGCCGATGATCTGGTTCTTGCGCATCGCGGCCGCCGAATAGAATGGATGGGCCGCGATTTCGGCGTCGGTCAGCTCTTGAATCAACCCCTGCGAAATCGGGCGTTCGTTTTTGAACCATGCGCCAAAGTAGCAGTAGAACTTGTTGATTTCGTCAGCGGCAAGTTGGGCATCCGCCTCGCTGTCGGCAACATAGGCGTGGCGCAGGACCATGATCTTGGGGCGCGGCACCTCTGGGTGGGCGGCGCAGGCGGCGTTGAACCGCTCCATCAGGCTCACCACCTCTTCATCGCCCAGATGCAGCGGCGTCACCTGCACGTTGCACCCCTGCGAGACGGCAAAGTCATGGCTGTTGGGGTCGCGCGCCGCAACCCAGATCGGCGGGCCGGGCTGTTGCAGGGGTTTGGGCGAGGCGGTGGTTTTCGGAAACTGCCAATATTCGCCCTCGTGGGTGTAGTCGCCCTCCCACAAAGCCTTGACCGCCGGGATCAGTTCGCGCATCCGCCCGCCCGCGCCCCAGGCCTCCAGCCCCGGCATCAGCCGTTCGTATTCAAAACTGTAGGCGCCGCGCGCCACGCCAAGGTCAAGCCGCCCGTCCATGATGATGTCCGCCATCGCCGCTTCACCCGCCAGCCGGATCGGATGCCAGAAGGGGGCAATCACCGTGCCGGTGCCAAGGCGCACATTCCTGGTGCGTCGCGCCAGATCGACAAGGTTCAGAAGCGGGTTCGGCGCGATGGTAAAGTTCATGCCGTGATGTTCGCCGGTCCAGATGGCGTGCATTCCGCCTTCGTCGGCCATGCGGCACAGCTCGATCATCTCATCATAAAGCTGCTTTTGGTCATCTTCGGCCGAAACGCGCTCCATATGGATGAAGAGTGAGAATTTCATGGGTCTTTCCTTTCCCCGATCCGTTGCACGCGTCCCTGCTCATGTGTCCCGAAGTAAAGGCCGTAATTGCCGATGCGGGCCTCGGCGGCGAGGCGTTCCAGCATGGTCAGCATGGCCGGGTCGGTGACATCGGCGACCCCCTCGGGTGAAAGATCGACAAAGCTGCCCTTGGCGGGGGTGCCGGGGCTGGCGGGGCAGCGAAAGGCGATGTGCTGCTTGCCTTGTGCCACGTCGTCGTAAACGGCATAAATCTCGCCCGCGGTGGCGGGCAGGCCGGTGCCCGCGATCAGTTGGGCAAGGGCCACCTGCACCCCTTCGCGGCCCACGCGCGCCATGGGCAGGGTCAGCCCGCCGCGCCCGTCATCCTGCAACAGGACCTTGCCTTCACATTCCAGAATGGCGGTGATCACCACGTCCGGCCCGGCGGGCAATTGCGCCGCCGTCTGCGCCGGGGTGACATAGGCGCCCCGGTAATAGCCAAGGCCGGGCGCGGGCGTCGCCTCAAAGGCGCCGATACGGCCGATCAGGATCGTGTGGTCACCCGCAGGAATCGCCTGTTCCAGCGTGCAGTCGAACCAGGCCGAAGCGCCTGCAATCAAGGGTGAGCCAACCGGGCCTTGCCGCCAGTAAACGGTGGAAAAGCGGTCCTCGGACGGGCGGGCGAAGGTAGAAGAGATATCCTTTTGCCCCTCGGCCAGAATGTTGACGGCCAGGCCCTTGCCATTGGCAAATGCGGCAAGGTTGGTGGAACTGTTGGCGATGGAAACCAGCAAAAGCGGCGGATCAAGCGAGACTGACGAGAAGGAATTGGCGGTAAAACCCACCGGCTTGCCCTCTGCCGTCGTGGTGGTGACAACGGTGACCCCGGTCATGAAACAACCGAAGGCGTCGCGAAGCGCGCGGGGATCAGGGCGGGATTCGGGCATGGTCATGCCGGTATCTCCTTGGTTGCAAGCCAGTCTCTCAGCGCGGCGGTTACTTCTGCCGGGGCGGTCAGGTTGACCATGTGGCGGTGGCCAGGAATCACCACAGCGCGACCTAAGGGGGCCAAGGCGGCCATGCTTTGCGACATCAGGCCGGTGGAATTGGCATCACCATCGGCGGTCAGGGCCAGCAGGGGGCAGCGGATTTCGCCCAGACGGTCGGCATAGACGCAATCGCCCTCCGCAAAGGCGCGATAGGCTGCGGCATAGCCTGCCGGGTTGACCTGGCCCAGCCAGCCAGCGACCTGCTGGCGTTGGGTGGCCTCTTGCTCGGTGAACCAGCGGGTAAGGGGGGCATCGATGCCGCCCTGGCCTGCGGAAATCTGGGCGGCGCGGGCCAGAACAGCGGCACGGGCGGCGTCATCCCGGCGGTGAACTCCATTCAGAAGGGCGACCCGGCGCACCAGATCGGGATGTTCGACGGCAAGGCCCGCCGCGATCAACGACCCCATGGAATGGCCTGCCACATTGACCGGCCCAAGCCCCAGCGCAGCAATGACGTGCGCGGCCCAGGCGACGTAATCGGGCAGGCGGGCACCGGGGGGCAGGGGGCTGCTGTCGCCGTGGCCCGGCATATCGACCGCGATCACCCGTGCCGAGGTTGCCAGCGCCTCTATCTGCGGACCCCAGGCTTCGGCCCGCAGGCCGACGCCGTGGATCAGCAGCAACGGCTCTCCCGCTCCTGCCACCAGCAAACGGGCGGTCGCGCCGTCAGACAGCCGCAGGGTTTGCGACATCATGGCCCAGATCCTTCAGGTCCTGATAGCGGTCGCCGATGCGGTGATGCGGGCGCCCGCCGGTCGAGGCCCCCAGCGCCACGATGATCTCATCCGCCGCAGGGGCATCGGGAATGGCGAAATGGATGGTCTGGTAATGCGAGCGGCGGCCTTCGTCATGCTTGTCCATCAGGGGGATCATGACCGGCGTGTTCGCCGCGCCGCGCACATTGGTGAAGGCCAGGTAGGTCTTGGCCCCCAGCGCGTGCCGGTAATGGTTGCCAAAGCGCAGGGTGTGGATCAGCGCGTTGGCGTGCTCCAACTCACCGTCCAGCCCCACCACGGCGGCCTTGCCATAACCTTCCACATTGTCGGCACCCCCCGCTGCCTCCAGAATCATCGCTGTCAGCAGCTTGCCCAGTTCGGGGGCAATGGCGTGGATCTCGGGCTTCAAATCTTCGACAAATCCGCGCCCGGCCCAGGGGTTCTTCAGCACCGCCGCCGCCGAGATCAGCCGCAGCGGTTTTGGCGCGGCACGGCCCCCTTCGATCAGCGTCGTCTCGATATTGAGGTAGGTTTTGCGAATCTGTGCGGGCATGGCGGCCTCCGGCGTGGGATTTTTGGTATGTTGGTATTCCATAATACCGAATGTCAACTTTTTGTTGCGAGCTGCCGTGCTCGTGGCTAAAGTTGCGGGATGGATCAGACCCATGACACCGACCTGCGGATAGAACATTCGCCGACCACGCTGCGTGAATTGGCGGTCGAGCGATTGCGCAACGCCATCATCTCTGCCCGGTTCAACGGCGGTGACCGTCTGGTGGAACGCACCTTGTGCGACCAGTTGGGCGTCTCGCGCTCGGTCGTGCGCGAGGCGATTCGCGTGCTGGAGGCCGAGGGGCTGGTGGAAACCATGCCGCGCAGCGGGCCGGTGGTGGCGGCGCTGGATTGGCCCCGTGCACGCCAGATCTATGACATTCGCCGCCTGCTGGAGGCGGATGCCGCCGCCGCCTGCGCGCGCAAGGCCGATGCCAGGGTTCATGCCCGCCTGCAAGCCGCACTGGCCGCGCTGGAGGTTGCGGTTGGAGAAGGGGTGGCAAGCCGGACGCGCGACACCACGACCGCGTTTTATGAGGTGATCTTTACCTCTGCCGGGCATGACATCGCCTGGGAGATCGTCAAGCGGCTGAACGGGCGTATCTCGCGGCTGCGGGCGCTGACGCTGGCAAGTACCAATCGCCGCATTGCTGGCCCGGTGCATATGGCGCGGATTTGCGAGGCGATCTGCCGCAGTGATCCGCGCGCCGCCGAACAGGCGGTCCGCGATCATCTGGACGATGCCGCCGAAATCGCCCATAGCCTGCTGATCGAGACGCCATGACCGCCTATTGGATTGCCCATGTCACCGTGACCGACCCGGTCGCCTATGCCGAATACCAGCGCCTTGGCCCGGTGGCTTTTGCCGCCTATGGCGGGCGGTTCCTGGCGCGGGGCGGGGCCAGCGAGGTGCTGGAAGGGCCGGTGCTTGACCGCCATGTGATCATCGAATTCCCGTCGTTGGCGGCGGCAAAGGCCTGTTACGCCTCGGCAGAATATCAGGCGGCGCTGGCGCGGCGCGAAGCGGCCAGCATCGCCCATGTGGTGATTGTGGAAGGGATTGCGCCCGCCGTTTGAACCGGCGCCGGGCGGCCAGCCGCCTTGACCCTGCCGGACAAGTCTTTCACCATTGCCCGACCGCATGGGGCGGTGCAGGACAAGAGACAGGCAATGACCGACCAAACGGCCGCAAGCGACGCGCGCCTGACCCAGAACCCCCATGCTCTGCGCGATGGCCGCGAGAAGAACCTGGAGGTGGCGATCGGCCGCCAAGTGCGCGAATTGCGCAAGCGTCAGCGGATGACCGGGTCTGACCTTGCGGCGCAGACAGGGCTGTCTGTCGGGATGCTGTCCAAGATCGAAAACGGTGTCATCTCGCCCTCGCTGACCACCTTGCAGGTGCTGGCCAATGCGCTGCGCGTGCCGCTGGTGCAGTTGTTTTCCGGCTATGAGGAAGTGCGTGGGGCCATGCATGTCAAGGCCGGGCAGGGGGTAGAGATCGAACGCGCTGGCACCCGCGCGGGGCATCAGTATCACCTCTTGGGCCATATCGGATCGAACAATTCCGGCGTGGTGGTGGAGCCCTATCTGATCGTGCTTTCAACCGAGAGCGACCGCTTCCCGACCTTTCAGCATGAAGGCATCGAAATGCTGTATATGCTGGAGGGCGTTGTCGATTACCGCCACGGCGACCAGATTTACCGGCTGGAACCGGGTGACAGCCTGCTGTTCGACTCAGATGCACCGCATGGGCCGGAAACCCTGATCGAGCTGCCGGCGCGATACCTGTCGATCATCACCTATCCGCAAGCGAAATAGCCAGTACCCCAGCTTCCGCCCCGCAAAGCGCCCAATTTCCGGGCGCTTTTTTCTTTTCTAGAAAAATACCTTCTTTTCGCGCAAATTATCTTTATGGGAAAATTAGTTTCCATTTAGTCAATCCAAGACGGCGGATCGCCGGGAAAGAACGGAGGCACTCATGTGTGGCATCGTTGGCCTGTTTCTGAAGAATGAGGCGCTGCGGCCAGAGCTGGGCAGCATGTTGACCGATATGCTGATCACCATGACCGACCGCGGCCCCGACAGCGCGGGCATCGCGATTTACGGCGACGCGCAGGACGGCCTGAAAATGACGATCCAGTCCGATACCCCCAAGGTGTCCTTCGCCGGATTGGATGCGGCGCTGGCCGAGGTTCTGGGCGCACCGGTGGCGATCAAGGTGCTGGATACCCATGCGGTCCTGTCGCTGCCCGAAGGCACCGAGGCGGCGGCGCGGGCGTTCTTGACGGCGCGCGGCCTGCGCATCATGGGCACCGGCCATTCGATGGAGATTTTCAAAGAGGTTGGTCTGCCCAAGGATGTTGCAGCCCGCTTTGGCATTCGCGATATGGGCGGCAGCCACGGCATCGGCCATACCCGGATGGCGACCGAAAGTGCTGTGACCACGCTGGGCGCGCACCCGTTTTCAACCGGCGATGACCAGTGCCTTGTGCATAACGGCAGCCTGTCGAACCACAACCAGATGCGCCGGGTTCTGTCAGCCAAGGGCTTTGTGCCACAGACCCAGAACGATACCGAGGTGGCGGCCTGCTATATCTCGTCCCGTCTGGCCGAAGGGGCCAATCTGGGGCAGGCGCTGGACGGCACGTTGCAGGACCTGGACGGGTTCTTCACCTTTGTCGTGGGCACCAGGAACGGCTTTGGCGTGGTGCGCGATCCGGTCGCCTGCAAGCCTGCCGTCATGGCCGAGACGGCCGATTATGTGGCCTTCGGCTCCGAATACCGCGCTTTTGCCAAGCTGCCCGGCATCGACGACGCCCGCATCTGGGAACCCGAACCCGCCACCGTGTATTTCTGGGAGCGTTGAGAATGCAGACCATCGACATGGCCACCACCAGCTTGCGCGACCTGAACGCGCTGTTGCAGGCGCAGGCGGCCAAGACCAACCAGACCGCCTGGGCAATTGAAAACCCCCGTGGCGCCCATGCCGTTGCCGTGGGTCTGGATGCGCCCATCGAAGTGACGGTCAAGGGATCGACCGGCTATTACTGCGCGGGCATGAACAAGCAGGCGACGGTGCATGTGACCGGATCGGCCGGGCCGGGTGTCGCCGAAAACATGATGTCGGGCACCGTGATCATCGAAGGCGACGCCAGCCAGTATGCCGGGGCCACCGGGCATGGCGGGCTGCTGGTGATCAAGGGCAATGCCTCGTCCCGCTGCGGCATCTCGATGAAGGGCATCAACATCGTCGTTTTCGGCAACGTGGGCCATATGTCGGCCTTCATGGCGCAATCGGGCAATCTGGTGGTGTTGGGCGATGCGGGCGATGCCTTGGGCGACAGCCTGTATGAGGCGCGGCTGTTCGTGCGCGGGAGCGTTAAGTCGCTGGGGTCCGACTGCATCGAGAAAGAGATGCGGCCTGAACATATCGCGATCCTGACCGACCTTCTGGCCCGGTCTGGTGCCGATGCCAAGCCCGAAGAGTTCAAGCGTTATGGCTCTGCCCGCAAGCTTTACAATTTCCACGTTGATCACGCTGGCGCGTACTGAGGACCCTAGAATGGACAAGACCCCGCAAACCAAGCCGCGCGACAGCTGGACCTTCAGCCCCGAGATCAACTCGGAAATCCGCCGCGCCGCTGCGACCGGCATTTATGACATCCGCGGCGGTGGCGCCAAACGCCGCGTGCCGCATTTCGACGACCTCTTGTTCCTTGGCGCCTCGATCAGCCGCTATCCTTTGGAAGGGTATCGCGAGAAATGCGACACCACGGTGGTTCTGGGCACGCGGTTTGCCAAAAAGCCGATTGAGCTGAAAACCCCGGTGACCATCGCCGGGATGTCGTTCGGCGCGCTTTCTGGCCCGGCCAAAGAGGCGTTGGGGCGGGGGGCCACGATGGCCGGCACCTCGACCACCACCGGCGACGGCGGGATGACGGATGAGGAGCGCGGGCATTCCGAAAAGCTGGTCTATCAATACCTGCCCAGCCGCTATGGCATGAACCCCGACGATTTGCGCCGCGCCGATGCGATTGAGATTGTGGTGGGGCAGGGTGCGAAACCCGGCGGCGGCGGCATGCTGTTGGGCCAGAAGATCACCCAGCGCGTGGCCAGTATGCGCAACCTGCCGGTGGGGATCGACCAGCGCTCGGCCTGCCGTCACCCCGATTGGACCGGGCCGGACGATCTGGAAATCAAGATCCTTGAGATCCGCGAGATCACGGGCTGGGAAAAGCCGATCTATGTGAAAATCGGCGGTGCGCGCCCCTACTATGACACCGCTTTGGCTGTGAAGGCCGGGGCCGATGTGGTTGTGCTGGACGGGATGCAGGGCGGCACCGCCGCCACGCAGGATGTGTTCATCGAACATGTCGGCCAGCCGACGCTGGCCTGCATTCGCCCTGCGGTAAAGGCGCTGCAAGACCTTGGGATGCACCGCAAGGTGCAACTGATCGTGTCGGGCGGCATCCGTACCGGGGCTGATGTGGCGAAGGCGCTGGCCCTGGGTGCCGATGCCGTTGCCATCGGCACCGCCGCGCTGATCGCACTGGGCGAGAATGACCCGAAATGGAGCGCGGAATACGCGGCCCTTGGCACCACCGCAGATGCCTATGACGACTGGCACGAAGGCAAGGACCCGGCCGGGATCACGACGCAAGACCCCGATCTGATGAAGCGGCTGGACCCGGTAGAGGCCGCACGCCGGTTGCGCAATTACCTCGCCGTGCTGACGCTGGAATGCCAGACCATCGCCCGCGCCTGCGGCAAAAGCCATGTCCACAATCTGGAACCCGAAGACCTGTGCGCCCTGACCATCGAGGCTGCGGCCATGGCGGGCGTTCCCCTTGCGGGCACCGACTGGATCCCCGGCAAGTCCGGCCTTTGACCCCATTCCGACGGGCGGGGCAACGTATCCCGCCCGCGCCCTCATCCTCCTTTCAACAGGGACACGCCGAATGACCGATCTTGCCGCCTTTGCCCGCGAGAAGGGCATTAAATATTTCATGATTTCCTACACCGACCTGTTTGGCGCGCAGCGGGCCAAGCTGGTACCGTCACAGGCGATTGCCGACATGCAGGTGGATGGTGCGGGCTTTGCCGGCTTTGCCACCTGGCTGGACCTGACGCCCGCCCACCCCGATATGCTGGCGGTGCCGGATGCCCCTTCGGTCATTCAACTGCCGTGGAAAAAGGATGTGGCCTGGGTCGCGTCAAACTGTGTGATGGCGGGCGGCCCCGATCTGGCGCAGGCCCCGCGCAATACGCTGGCCCGCCTGATCGCCGAAGCTGCCGAGATGGGGCTGGAGGTGAAAACCGGGGTCGAGCCGGAGTTTTTCCTGCTGACCCCCGATGGCTTGGCCATTTCGGATGGTGCCGATACCGCCGTGAAGCCCTGCTATGACCAGCAGGCGGTGATGCGCCGCTATGACGTGATCGCCGAGATTTGCGATCACATGCTGGAATTGGGCTGGGAGCCTTACCAGAACGACCACGAGGATGCGAACGGCCAGTTCGAGATGAACTGGAAATACGATGGCGCGATGGCCACGGCTGACAAGCATTCGTTCTTCAAGTTCATGGTGCGCTCGGTCGCCGAAAAGCACGGGCTGCGGGCAACCTTCATGCCCAAGCCGTTCATGGGGCTGACGGGGAATGGTTGCCACGCGCATATCTCGGTCTGGACCAAGGATGGCAAGAACGCCTTTTCCGACCCCGGCAAGGAACTCAGCCTGTCGGATCAGGGCCGCCATTTCCTGGGCGGGATCATGAAGCACGCCTCGGCGCTGGCGGTAATCACCAACCCCACGGTCAACAGCTATAAACGCATCAACGCGCCGCGTACGATTTCGGGCGCGACCTGGGCGCCGAACACAGTCACATGGACCGGCAACAACCGCACCCATATGGTGCGCGTGCCAGGGCCGGGACGGTTTGAGCTGCGCCTGCCCGATGGCGCGGTGAACCCCTATCTGTTGCAGGCGGTCATCATCGCCGCCGGTCTGTCGGGCCTGAAATCCAAGGCAGACCCCGGCAAGCGGTGGGACATCGACATGTATGCCGAAGGCCACACCGTCACCGGCGCGCCCAAGCTGCCGCTGAACCTCCTCGACGCGATCCGCGCCTATGACGAGGACGAAGGGCTCAAGGCCGCGATGGGCACCGAATTCTCGGCGGCCTATCTCAAGCTGAAGACGCAGGAATGGAACGCCTATACCTCGCACCTGACCCAGTGGGAGCGGGACAATACGCTGGATATCTGACGGACGAACCCCATGCGCTTTTCCGGTTTCCGCGTCATTGCCGAGGCACTGACAGGCCACAAGGGGTGGAAGCCCCTGTGGCGCAACCCCGACCCGCAGCCTGCCTATGATTATGTCATCGTGGGCGGCGGCGGACACGGGCTGGCAACGGCCTATTACCTTGCCAAGACCTTCCGGCAGGCGCGGATTGCGGTTCTGGAAAAGGGCTGGCTTGGGTCCGGCAACATTGGCCGCAATACCACGATCATCCGGTCGAACTATCTGCTGCCCGGTAACGAGCCGTTCTACGAATTTTCGATGAAGCTGTGGGAGGGGCTGGAGCAGGAGTTCAATTTCAACGCCATGGTCAGCCAGCGCGGGATTTTGAACCTGATCCATACCGACGGCCAGCGCGATGCCTACCGGCGGCGCGGCAATGCCATGCTGCTGGCCGGGGCGGATGCGGAGCTTTTGAACCGTGATCAGGTGCGCGAGATGGCGCCCTATCTGAATTTCGACAACGCGCGGTTCCCGATCAAGGGCGGGCTGGTGCAGCGCCGCGCGGGCACGGCCCGGCATGATGGCGTGGCCTGGGGCTATGCCCGAGGGGCCGACATACATGGGGTCGATCTGATCCAGAACTGCGAAGTGACGGGGTTCCGCATCGAAAACGGCCGCGTGCTGGGGGTTGAAACCTCTCGCGGCTATATCGGTGCGGGCAAGGTGGGCGTGGCGGTCGCGGGCAGTTCCAGCCGCGTGATGGCGATGGCCGGAATGCGCCTGCCGATCGAAAGCCATGTCTTGCAGGCCTTCGTGTCCGAGGGGCTGAAGCCGCTGATCCCCGGCGTGATCACCTTCGGCGCGGGGCATTTCTATGTCAGCCAGTCCGACAAAGGCGGCCTCGTCTTTGGCGGCGATATCGACGGCTACAACTCTTACGCCCAGCGCGGCAACCTGCCGGTGATCGAGGATGTGGCCGAGGGCGGCATGGCCCTGATGCCGATGATCGGGCGGGCGCGTCTTTTGCGCACCTGGGGCGGCATCATGGACATGTCGATGGACGGCACGCCGATCATCGACAAGACGCCGGTCGAGGGCCTCTTTCTCAATGCCGGCTGGTGCTATGGCGGGTTCAAGGCGACGCCGGCCAGCGGCTATGCCTTTGCCCATCTGCTGGCCACCGGCCAGACCCACGACACCACGCGGTTCATGCGGCTGGACCGCTTCGAGCGTGGCCATGTCATTGATGAAAAGGGCATGGGTGCCCAACCCAACCTGCACTGAAGGTCGCGACATGCTGATCCCCCATCCCCTGCTTGGCCCGCGCGATGCGCAGGAATTTACCTATCTGGGCGACGCCAGCCTGTTGAACCGGCCCGATGGCATGGCCGAGGGCGCGCTGCCGGCGTTTTGCGACTATGTGTACCTGCGCGACAACCCCGCGGGCATTCACCGCGAGTTGTGGTTTCACGAACAGGGTGACCGCAGTTGGCTGGTCGTGACCCGCAACACCCTGACGCATGAGATTTTGGGTGCGGAACTGGCGCGTGACGTGGCGCTGCGGAGGCAGAAATGACCCGGCTGTCCGGCGGCCTGATCGACCGCAGCAAGACCCTGCGCTTTAGCTTCAACGGCCAAGGCTATACCGGTCATCCCGGCGACACGCTGGCCTCTGCCCTGCTGGCCAATGGCGTCCGGCTGGTCGGGCGCAGTTTCAAATATCACCGCCCGCGCGGGATTTTCGCGGCGGGGTCCGAGGAGCCGAACGCCCTTGTCATCCTGCGCGGCGGCGCGCGGGCCGAGCCGAACACGCGGGCCACCGTGGCCG
>APMI01004118.1_pt1 | contig 26579 bp, 11 predicted proteins | sample 667938 | NCBI WGS metagenome assembly APMI01 (sample SAMN01084076, study PRJNA167559) | wastewater metagenome | biome: Wastewater | place: Denmark: Ejby Moelle, Odense | collected 2011-11-28
AGGTAAGCCCTTTGATTTTCTTCACATTCTGGAACAACAGGAATGTACTTTATGTCAGAACCACCGGAAACAATGCACAACAGGGTATTGCATCAGTTAAGAAGCAGTATAAAAAATATGCAGGTGATGTTCCTTTCAGCTATCATTTTCTTGACAAGAGTTTTGAAGAATTGTACAAATCGGACGAACGTACAGGGAAACTGTTTAATGTTTTTGCAGGCATAGCTATTTTTATTTCCTGTCTGGGATTATTTGGATTGGCAACGTTTACAGCGCAGGTGAAAATAAAAGAGATTGGCATCCGGAAAGTATTAGGCGCTAGTGTTGCCGGCATTATTCAACTTATAAGCAAAGATTTTCTGAAACTTGTTATTGTCGCGATTATTATCTCCATTCCGGTTTCGTGGTGGATCATGAATAAGTGGTTACAAGGTTTTGCTTACCGTGTTGATATTTCGTGGTGGGTATTTACACTTTCGGCGGCAATAGCAATCCTGACAGCCTTATTAACAGTTAGTTTCCAGTCATTCAAAGCAGCAAGGGCTAATCCTGTAAAGAGTTTACGAACAGAATAAAATATTAGGTCATGATCAAAAATTATTTTAAAACAACTTTACGTAACCTTTGGAAAAACAAGGGGTACAGCATGCTGAACATTGGCGGACTTGCCGTTGGCATAGCCTGCGCCGCTTTAATACTGTTATGGGTTGAAGATGAACTCACGTTTAACCATTACTTCAGCAACCGCGACAACCTTTACAAAATAAAGGACCGCCAGACATACGACGGGCAGACCTTTACTTTTGACGCTACACCGGGTCCGCTGGCCAAAGGAATTAAATCAGAAATTCCGGGGATTAAAAATACAGCACGCTCAACCTGGGACGATTATGTTCTGTTCAGCCTCGGTGATAAAACCATTTACGAGCGTGGAAATTATGTGGATGCTCCATTTCTGACCATGTTCCAGTTGCAGTTTGTTGAGGGTAATGCAAAGAATGCCTTTACACAATTGCATTCGCTGGTAATCTCCGAAAAAATGGCCCAAAAATTTTTCGGGAGTACCCAAGTAGTTGGCAAAACATTGAAAGTTGACAACAGACAGGACTATACCGTAACAGGTGTTTTTAAAGATCTTCCCGAAAATGTTTCGTTTAGTTTTCAATGGCTGGCACCTTTCAAAATTTTTGAAGATCAGAACACCTGGCTCACGCAATGGGGCAGTAACGGAATAATTACTTATGCCGAAACCCAGCCCAACAGCAATATACAGGCTATCAATACCAAATTATACAGTTACATTCAAAGCAAGAATAAAGACTTAATTGCCAGAATGTCGATCTACCCGATGAACCGATGGAGAATGTACGACAGCTTTGAAAACGGGAAAGAAGTATCAGGCCGTATAAAATATGTCAATCTCTTTAGTTTGATTGCCTGGATTATACTCATCATTGCCTGCATCAATTTTATGAACCTGTCAACCGCACGCAGCGAGCAGCGTGCCCGCGAAGTGGGTGTGCGCAAGGTATTAGGCGCCGGCAAAAGCAAACTGGTAGGGCAGTTTTTAGGCGAATCACTTTTTCTTTCGCTCATATCGGCTGTACTTGCTATATTGCTGATATATGTTTCGCTTTCAGCATTCAACGGAATTGTCGAAAAGCAATTATCAGTAGATATTTTCAGGCCCTTACACCTGGGAGCACTACTGCTGATAGCCCTGTTTTGCGGACTGGTAGCCGGAAGTTACCCCGCATTTTATCTTTCGTCATTTAACCCGGTAAATATCCTGAAAGGAATTAAGCTCAAAAAAGCCGGCAGTGCAGGTTACATACGCAAAGGCCTGGTAGTACTGCAGTTTTCAATCTCTGTAATCCTCATTATCAGCACCGTAATTATTTACCAGCAAATACTTCATGTAAAAAGCCGCGACCTGGGCTATAATAAGCAGGAACTTATTTACACCACCCTTCAGGGCGATATGAGGAAACATTATAACGCGATAAAAACCGACCTGCAGACCACGGGACTGGTGCAAAATGCAAGCCTCAGCAACAGCCGCATTATACAACTGGGAAGCAATACCGCCGATTTTCAATGGGAAGGAAAAGATCCGAATAAACAGGTGTTAATTACCATTGAAGGCGTAAGTCCCGAATATATTTCAACCCTGGGTATGAAACTGAAAGCCGGCCGCGATTTTTATCCCGATATCAGATCGGATAGCAATAATATTATCATTAATGAAACCCTGGCTAAAATCATTAATAAAAAGGATATCATCGGCACTGTACTCGACTGGGGTGGAAGAAAAATAACTGTTGTAGGCGTTGTAAACGATTTCATTTACAACGATATGTATTCAACACCGGCGCCATTAATTATGGGTGCCGATACTTCCAATACCAACTGGATGACCATCAGGTTCAATAAGGGTACTGATTTGGCAGCGGCAATTCCTGCTGTCGAAAAAGTAATAAAATCGTATAATCCGGGCTATCCTTTCGAATACAAATTTGTGGATGCTGAATTTGATAAAATTTTCAAAACCGAAACCCTGATCGGGAAACTGGCAGGAATCTTTTCGGCACTGGCAATTTTTATTTCCTGCCTCGGTTTGTTCGGCCTGGCAGCATACACTGCCGAACGGAGAACTAAAGAAATCGGCGTACGAAAAGTATTGGGTGCAAGCACACAGACACTGGCCACATTGCTTTCGCGCGACTTTCTGCAATTGGTTGGCATTTCGTGCCTTATCGCCTTTCCCCTTGCCTGGTGGGCTATGAATAAATGGCTGCAGGGATTTGCCTACAGGGTTGAAATTCACTGGACTGTATTTGTTTTTTCGGGTTTACTGGCTATGTTGATAGCTGTAACTACTGTGAGTTTCCAGGCAATAAAAGCTGCCATTGCAAACCCGGTTAAGTCATTGCGAACGGAGTAAAGTAAAAGAGTTTACGAACCGAATAAAGAAATTGTCATGCTTAAAAACTATCTGAAGACGCTGTGGCGCAACATGCTGAAAAACAAGCTGCATTCGGCTATCAATATTATTGGATTGTCGGTAGCTTTTATATGCAGTATTTTGCTGATTACCATGGTGTACCGTGAATTCTCTTACGACAGTTTTCATAAAAATAACGAAAAGCTTTTTGAAGTATACACATTCGCCAATTCACCCCAGGGGTTGGAGACGGGTATTTCTATGAGCTACCCTGTTGCAAATACACTTAAATCAGAAGGAATAGGTATAGAAAAGGCAACCCGGATAAAAAACCGTGGCCACGAAGTACGATATAAAGACAAAGAGCTGGAGCAATCGACCTGGCTGATTGACGATGATTTTTTCAGCATGTTTTCATTTAAGGTGATCAAAGGAGCAGCACAACATCCTTTGGCTGATGTTGGGAATGTTGTACTGAGTGAAAAAACCGCAGGAAATCTTTTCGGTAAAGAAGACCCTATTGGTAAACCAATCGAGGTTAAGGTTGGCGGGAAATGGAACACACTGTTAGTGTCGGCTATACTGGAGGATGCCCCTGAAAATTCTTCTCTAAAATATTCGGTACTGGCCCGAACTGAACTGGATCCTGAATATGCAGAAGCCAAGGACGACTGGAACAGGCAGCATCACAATGTTTTTGTACAGCTTCAACCAAATATTTCGCAGGCTGATGTCGAAAAACAATTGCGTTCCTTCACCAGGAAACACAATATTTCGGATATCGAATACCTGAAGAAGAAAGGATATAAGCCGGATGCCAACGGAGATATTTCAGGGTTAAAACTTTTACCATTGAAAGATCTTCACTTTAATGCAAAGCTCAATAACGGGAATTCAGTAAGCAAATCATTTCTCCTGATTTTATTGCTGATTGCAGGAGTTATTATCCTTATTGCCTGTTTCAATTTTGTGAATCTTAACCTGGGTCTCTCATTTACACGGACTAAGGAAATCGGCATCCGCAAATGCCTTGGAGCTGGTAAACTACAGGTTTGGCTGCAGGTATGGGGCGAAAGCCTGTTTACAGTTTGCATCTCGATGTTCCTTGGAGTAATTACAACAGTTCTCCTGATGAAGGGCCTGAACAAATACATGGAAGCAAAATTTGATGCAGCTTTAATGTACCAGCCTGCCATATTGCTGGCGCTATTGCTGATACTCCTGTTTGTTTCATTTATAGCGTCAGGATATCCTTCATTGATCATGGGAAAACTGAAAACGGTTGAGGTACTCAAAGGAAAAATTTCAGTAAAAAAGCCTGGAATTTTCCGGAATGCGCTTATTGTTATTCAGTTTGTAATTGCCATTGTGCTAATGTGTACAACAATTATTATATATCAGCAATTCAAGCATTTACGCAATGCACCTTTGGGATACAACACTTCGGCTCTTATCAGTGTGCCTATAAAACACGACGAAAGAGGGAAAGAAGTAGTGAGTAAAATGCGTACACTGCTAGCCTCACAGTCGTCGGTTGTCAGCGTTTCGGGATCCACGGTTAATTTTGGCGTTGGACAAGATGGCAGTACCAGCAGGTCGAGTTTTGGTTTCGATTACAAAGGCAAATCCGTATTCACTGATTTTCTGCAAGCCGATTACGACATTCTGAAAACACTTGGTATCCCGGTAAAATCAGGTAGAGATTTTTCGACCTCCTATGCTGCCGACAGCAATAATTCCGTGATCGTAACTGAGAGTATGGCTAAGCAATTGGGTGAGAAAGATGTTGTCGGAATTTCATTTTATGCTGACAGCAGCCAGCCTCGTTGGAACATTGTTGGTGTAATACCCGATTTCCACCTGTATTCGATGCATGAGGAAACTGCACCTCTCTCCATTTCAATGACTAACAGTAAATCAATCGGTTACTTATTGATTCGCGTTAATTCGCAGAATCCGGTTGCCACCATGGAACTTGTAAAGAAAACCTATGCGATCGTTGAGCCCGGAGTCGAATTCAAAGGCTCTTTCGTGGATGAAAATATTGAGCGTTGGTACAAAAGCGAAGGACAACTGGCACAGATGTTCTCAGTTGCGGCTTTGGTAGCAATCATCCTTTCGTGTATGGGCTTGTTCGGAATGGCTTCAATCATTATCCGTCAGCGGGTTAAAGAAATAGGGGTGCGCAAAGTGCTGGGTGCTTCTGTAAGTGGCATAGCTGTTTTGGTTACCAGGGAGTTTATATGGCCTATAGCTATTGCTCTTCTAATAGCGACTCCTATTGCATGGTGGGCAATGGGAACATGGCTGCAGGACTTTGTGTACCGGATTAATATTAAATGGTGGGTATTTATACTTGCCGGCGGACTATCCGTATTAATTGCAATCCTCACGGTAAGTTTTCAGTCAGTGAAAGCTGCAATAGCAAATCCCGTTAAGTCATTGCGAACAGAGTAAAGTAATAAGAGTTTACGAACCGAATAGAAGAAATAGTCATGCTGAAAAACTATCTGAAAATTGCCTTACGCAACTTGGGGAAAAACACAACGTTTTCGTTTATAAATGTTTTTGGTTTAGCCCTGGGACTGGCATGCTGCCTGTTGATAGCATCCTTCGTTTACAACGAATTGAGTTATGATAAATATCCAGAAAAAGCGGATCAGATATACAGGGTTCAGATAAATGTAACAGGTAATGGAACTGTTGAAACCTACACCAATGTGGATGTAGCTGTTGGTGCAGGGATGAAGAACGCATATCCTGAAATACAAGCCTTTACACGATTAATGAACTTGAGAGAATCCTTTGTAAAATACAACAACAAAGAGTTTAAAGAAGAGAACATGGCTGTTGTCGATTCCAATTTCCTGCAGGTTTTTTCAATTCCATTTGTTGCAGGCGATGCTAAAACCGCACTGAACGAACCAAACAACATAGTAATAAACAAAGCTTTTGCAGCAAAATATTTTGGAAGCGAAAACCCGATCGGGAAACAACTCACAATGGGCAATTCCATGTTCAAAGTAACCGGTTTGATTGACAAAATACCTGATAATTCGCATTTCCATAAGGATGCTTTTATTAGTATGTCGACAATGCACCTTACCAATCAAACCTGGAGCAATGTCAGTTTCTACACCTACCTCGTACTGAATAAAAATGCAGATCCTAAAGCACTGGAAGCAAAATTCCCTGAACTGGTGAAAAAACACGTGGTGCCCGAAGTTGCTCACGATATGGGAATAAGCATGGCCGAAGCCCAGAAAAGCGTGAATACTTTCGTGTTCTTCCTCGAGCCGCTTACCCGAATCCATTTGTATTCCGATACCAAATACGAGCTGGAAGCGAACGGTGATATTCAATATGTGTATATTTTCAGCGCGCTGGCCATTTTTATCCTGCTGCTGGCATGTGTAAATTTTACAAACCTGTCAACGGCAGCTTCCGCGAAACGCGCCCGGGAAGTCGGTATTCGTAAAGTGATAGGTTCCGGCAAGAAGCAACTCATGATACAATTCCTGGTTGAGTCGGTGCTGCTCACCTATATTGCAATCATTTTTACCTATGCGCTGGTGTATGCATTGATTCCTCATTTTAACCAGCTGGCCGGAACGCATCTTAGTTTAGGGTTTTTCTTCAAAATTCCATTCATTTTGTCGGTGCTGGCTTTGGGTTTGGTTGTCGGAATTTTATCCGGAATTTATCCTGCCTTTTTCCTTTCCTCCTTCAATATTATTACTGTTCTGAAAGGTTCTTCATCCACTTCTACCAATCACAAAAGCCCGCTGCGGAGTGGTTTGGTAATCTTTCAGTTCGCTGTTTCCACCATCCTGATTATCTCTACACTGGTGGTATACCAGCAATTGCACTTTATGCAGAATAAAAAACTCGGGTACGACAAGGAACAGGTGCTTTACCTGCAGGATGCTTACATATTGGGTTCAAGGGATGTTCAGAGTGCCTTCAAACAGGAATTACTTAAAGACTCACGGGTATTGAATGTAAGTGTTGGCACAGATGTGCCCGGAAATCCCAATATGGATGGCACCCAGATTTATCCAAAAGATAAGTCGGCGAATGAAAACGGTGCCGAAATTCACACCAACATTTACCACATCGATTACGATTACCTTCCGACTTTAGGCATCAAGATGCTGAAAGGGCGCAATTTTTCGAAAGAATTTCCAACTGATTCATTTGCTGTAATTATCAACCAGGCAGCCGTTAATGATCTGGGTTGGGCAAATACTGATCCAATTGGTAAAACCATAGTTACTTCGGGTCAGCACGAATTTAAAGTAATTGGTGTTGCAGCTGATTTTCATTACGCTTCGGTGAAGCAGAGAATTGCTCCGCTTATGATGGAACTTGGCAATAATTACCGTACAGGGTTCATTGTAAAAATAAAAACCACGGATGTTCAAAACCTGCTTGCTGATGTTAAGAAGAAGTGGGACAAAGCGAATCCTGTAGCTCCGTTTTCGTATTATTTCCTCGATGAGCACTTTGCTTCGCTTTATGCAGCCGAGCAGCGAACCGGCCAGATTTTTTCAGCTTTCGCCATCATTGCAATACTGATTGCCTGCCTGGGTCTTTTCGGGCTTGCAACTTATATTACACAGCAAAGGGTTAAAGAAATAGGAATACGGAAAATTTTCGGAGCAACCATTCCGAACCTGATTTTGCTGGTTTCAAAAGAATTTTTAAACCTTGTGATTATCGCATTTGTGCTGGCAATTCCGCTGGCCTGGTGGGCAATGCATAAATGGTTGCAGGATTATCAGTACCGCATTGATTTGAAATGGTGGATGTTCCTGGCAGCCGGTGTATTGGTAATGGTAATTGCAGTGCTCACCGTGAGTTTTCAATCGGTTAAAGCAGCCATTGCCAACCCGGTTAAGTCGTTGCGGACAGAGTAAAGCTAAAAAGTTTACGAACCGATTAAAGAAAAAAAGCAATGTTAAAAAGCTATTTCATAACCGCCTGGCGGTACCTCACACGTCATAAAACCTACTCAGTTATTAACATAGCTGGCTTGAGTATTGGCCTGGCCTGCGCCATGCTGATTCTTTTATATGTTAAGGACGAAGCAAGTTTTGACAAGTTTCATAAAAATGTAAATCACGTTTACAGGATTGTTACGCTTTCAAAGTTCGGGGGCACTTACCACAAGGATAGCAATACAGGATTCCTGCAGGGCCCGCGGTTTGCAAAAAATGTACCTGGTATACAATCCTTTGTCCGGGTACAAAGCGGATCACAGGACATTAAAAACGGTACCGAAGTTCAGTCGCAGGATTTGCTCTATGTCGATACGAGTTTCTTTTCCGTATTTACATTTCCATTGATCAACGGTAATCCGGCAACATGCCTGTCGGAGCCACATTCCATCGTATTATCCGAAGATGCCGCTATAAAGCATTTCGGCAAAACCGATGTAGTTGGTAAAACAATGATGCTGAAAGAAGACAGCGTATTTGTGCCGTATAAAGTTACTGCCGTAGCTAAAAGATGTCCCCAGAATTCATCCATACAATTCTCAGTACTATTACCATTCCGCGAATCGGAATCAGATGCCAGAAACAGCGAAAACTGGTTTAATTTTTTCCTCAACACTTTTGTGGTGGTAAATCCCAATGCGAATGTGCAAACGGTTGAGAATCAGATGCAGTCATTTTTCGTGAGGGATGCAGGAGCAGCTTACAAAGAAATGGTTGAAAAATACCTTAATGGCTTTGATGAAGGGATGGGCACCTATTCGTTGCAACCGTTTACCGATATGCATATGAGTACGGAATTGCCATCGCAAAATGGTTTGCAAAATGCCAGCAATCCCATGTATTCCTACATTCTGTCAGGAATTGCCTTGTTTGCACTCCTCATTGCCTGTATTAATTTCGTGAACCTGACCATTGCCCGTTCCCTAAAACGGGCAAAGGAAATAGGCGTTCGCAAAGTGATAGGAAGCGACAGGAAACAATTGATATTCCAGTTCTTAGGCGAATCCTTTTTACTTTGTTTAATTGCTTTCACATTGGCTTTGTTACTTGTTGAACTTAGCCTGCCTGTTTTTAACAACCTGTCGAACAAAGCGCTGTCATTTTCGTACCTGTTCGATGTAAAACTAATTGCTTCTTACTTTGTACTTTTCCTTTTAACCGGATTGCTGGCAGGCTTTTACCCGGCTTTGGTGTTGTCGGGCTATAGGCCAGTTGAGACTTTATACAGCCGCTTTAATCTTGCCGGCAAAAACTACCTGCAAAAATCCTTGGTAGTGTTGCAGTTTGCGCTGGCTTCGTTCCTGATTATAGGGACATTTACCATTTACAGGCAGTTTAATTTCCTGACCAAAACCGACATGGGTTACGACGACCGCAATATTGTTGAGGTAAGCAAAGAAGGGCTCAAACACAGTGAAGCTGCAACTTTTAAAGCCGAATTACTTAAAAACCCGAACATTGTTGATGTGGCGCCAAAAAACAGTGGATTTTGGGGCACAGCGGCAAAAGTAGCCAGCGATTCAGTGCTCAATTTTGCTTACGAAACGGTTGATGAATCCTATATTCCAACTATGAAAATTCCGCTGGTACAAGGCAGGAATTTTTCCAGGTCAAATCCATCGGATGCCGCTAATTCTATCTTGGTAAACGAAGCTTTCGTAAAAAAAGCCGGCTGGAAAAACCCGATTGGCGAAACCGTTAATTTTTATTACAGGGACAATGAAATTTACCAGGTAATCGGGGTTGTAAAAGATTATCATTATGCTGCTTTGAATCAAAAAATTGGCCCGCAAATGTTTACGATGAAAAATTCAAACGGGTACGGAAAATTCAATATTAAAATCAAGCCGGGCACCGAAACCGCGAGTCTTAAGTTCATACAGGAAAAATTCAGGGAATTCTTCCCGCTGAGCCCTTACTCCTATATTTTTAAGGACGAACAAAGGATAAAGGACTACGAGTCGGAAGCAAAGTGGAAGCAGATTATTTTGTTTGGAGCCATCCTCACCATATTTATTTCATGCATAGGCTTATTCGGGTTATCGGTTCTGGCGGCGGAAAAAAGAACAAAAGAAATTGGCATCCGGAAAGTGCTGGGTGCTTCGGTTAGCAATGTTGTTACTAAACTCTCGAAAGATTTCTTACTGCTTGTTTCCATCGCCTTAATAATTGCCATACCACTTTCGTGGCTTGCCTCTGAAAAATGGCTGCAAAATTACCCGTACCGGACTACATTGGATTGGTGGCTTTTTACCCTGGCCAGCCTGTTGGTTATGCTTATAGCACTTTTTACTGTCAGTTTCCAGGCCATAAAGGCAGCAATTGCCAACCCTGTAAAGTCGTTACGGACTGAGTAAGACAAATGAAATTATAAATAAAATAGGAAGTTCAGCTATGATCAGAAATTATTTTACAACTACATTTCGTCATTTATGGCGACATCGGTTATTTACTTCATTAAATATTATTGGGCTGGCTATAAGCATAAGCGCATGTTGGATCATTTACCGCATTGTAGCTTATGAATATAGCTATGAACAAGGTTTGCCGGATAAAAATAAGATTTACCGACTGGTTTCAGGCTTTGTGTTTGATGATAAAGAAAGTTATAATGGCGGAGTATCAAAGCCTATGTATCAGGGCATCAGGGAACAATTGACTGACTTTGATTATGTGGTTCCCGTTTTCGGGCAATGGGTAGTCAGCGTTGAGGTTAATAATTTATCGGGCAAGCCATTAATCATTGAGGACAATTCCTTTAAAATTGTATCAACTGACACCGCATATTTTTCCATGTTACCTTATCACTGGCTGGCAGGTAACCAGGCAACTGCATTACGTGCTCCCGAAAGCGTAGTACTGACAGAAAGCAGGGCTAAAAGATATTTCCCCGGAGAAAGGCCAAAGGATATTATCAATAAAACCATCACCTATTATTCGTATGCCGATACTGTGCAAAGAACTGTAACGGGTATTGTGACAGCAGATTTTAGTGAGCCAACTGAATTTACTGCCCAGGAATTTTTTCCCTTGCCAGCAAAAGCGTATAAGATGAATGAATGGACTAACACAAATGGCACAGACAAATTATATCTTCAACTTAAAAAAGATGCAAATCCCCTTACAGTTGTTACACGAATTGACACACTGGCGTCTCAAAAAGTTAGAATTTTTGACAATAAAGAAGGTGATAGTTTTAAATTAAAAGAAAGGTGGTTTGAATTAATGCCGTTAAGTGAATCTCATTTTTCAACATACATTAATGAATGGAGCGGGGATTCAACTGTACGAAAAGCCAACAAAAAAGTGCTGTATTCGCTGATGGGTATTGCCTTGTTTTTGTTGTTGCTCGCCTGTGTTAATTATATCAATATGGGCGTTGCATCCGTGCCCCGGCGAGCAAAAGAAATAGGCGTCCGCAAAACTCTTGGTAGCAATAAAGCACAATTAATCAGTCAGTTCTTATTCGAAACAGTACTTATTACCATCTTAGCCGGAGTATTCTCCATTCTCCTGAGCAGGTTAGGTTTATGGATTTTGAAGGATATAATACCGCCCGGTGTTACGCTTATAAGTAACACATGGGAGGTAGCCGGTTTCATCATTGTTTTAGCCACAAGTGTTGCTGTTTTAGGCGGGCTTTACCCTGCCTGGCTAATCACCAAAGTGCAGGCAATAAATGTTTTTAAGAATACATCATTAAGAACAAAAAACAGCAGCGGCTTCAGCTTGCAGAAAGTGCTTATTGTTTTTCAATTTGTAATTGCGCTGATATTTATTTCAAGTGCTATCATAGTTGGCAAACAATTGCATTACCTGCTAAAAACCGATATGGGCTTTAATAAAGACGCAGTGGTATTGGTTAATATTCCCTGGAAATATTCAAGCAATAAAAAATATGAAAACAAACAATTTGCATTAATGCCGGAACTCAAAGCCATACCAGGAATTCAAAATATTTCATTGGGCACTGAACCTATGTCCGATAATTACTCATCGAGTACTTATGAATATAAGCCTGAAGGTAAAGAACCCATCTCCGCACAAGTATTTAAAAAATGGATTGACACCGCTTATATTAATTTATACGGCATGAAATTATTGGCCGGTCGAAATCTTAATGCTTCAGATTCAAGTAGCGAAATAGTGATCAATGAAACTGCGGTCAAAGAGTTCGGCTTCAAATCACCACATGAAGCTCTTGGAAAATTTATCGGACAGGAAGTTGAAAAATTTTCAATTGTAGGAGTGGTTAAAGATTTTCACACACAGAATTTTTATACGGGTATTGACCCTTTGGCATTTGGACGAATAAAAGACAATCTTACCACTTTTAATATAAAATTGGAGAATGATCCTTCGCAATGGCAAAAAACATTGAAAGCCATCGAAAAACAATGGTATCAGTTTTATCCGCCTGAATCATTTTCATTCAAATTTTACGATGAAACTATTGAGCAAATGTATCAGCAGGAACGGCAAATGGCAAAGTTGATTGAACTGACAACTTTTATTTCCATTTTCATCAGTTGCCTGGGGCTGTTTGGACTTGCCGTACTAACAGCTACGCAACGCACCAAAGAAATCGGTATACGAAAAGTTTTAGGCGCATCTGTTTCAGATATTGCGCAACTATTATCAAAAGAATATATTGTTTTAATACTTATCGCCATCATCATTTCTATTCCTGTAGCGTGGATGGCCATGGATAAATGGTTACAAAAATTTGCTTACCGCATTACAATTGAATGGTGGATGTTCCTGTTAGCCGGATTAATAGCTATTGTAATAGCACTGCTAACAGTAAGTTCGCAAGCAATAAAAGCCGCAACTGCTAATCCTGTTAAGTCATTGCGAACAGAGTGAAACAACTAAGTTTACGAACTGAATAAAATTTAAAGTCATGATCCGAAATTATTTAAAAATAGCCTGGCGGAATCTGGGCAAAAACAAATTGTATTCCGGAATCAATATTTTTGGCCTCACAGTCGGCCTGGCAGCCTGTTTGCTTATAGGAATTTATATTGACCACGAGCTGAGCTATGACAGCTTTAATACCAAGGCCAGCCGCATTGTACGTACCACAATGGAATATGGAAAGGCAGGAACTATAAGTACAGTTGCCACCACAGGAACCAAAGTGGGGCCTGAGTTTAAGCGTCGGTTTCCTTCGGTTGACGAATATGCGAGAACGTTCATTAACCATAGCATTGTCAGAAGCAGCGATAAAGTTTTTGACGAGCCCCGCATACTGTATGCCGACCCGCCATTCTTTAAAATTTTTTCTTTTCAATTGCTTGAAGGCGAAGTTTCAACGGCATTGGATTCGCCGGATAAAATTGTGATTACAAAGTCCATGGCTAAAAAGTATTTTGGTAGTGATAATGCAATGAACAAAATACTTACCAGTGGAGGGAAAAATCTCAGAGTATCAGCAATCTGCGAAGATCCTCCGCAGAACTCTCAGATAAAATTTGATTTTGTAACCCAATTTTATAACCTTGGCAATAATGCAAAAGAAGAAACCTGGTTTACCGCTAATTGGATAACCTATCTTTTACTCCATGATGAGAAAGACATCCCTTTACTACAGAAACAAATTACTGCTTATATGAAAACACCGGCGGTAAAAACAGATGCAGGGTTAGAAGGGAACAATTATCTCACATATCATCTGGAGCCACTCAGAAAAGTTCATTTATATTCACCACTTGCAGGTTTTGAGCCCAATGGAAGCATACGGTATATTTACATGTTTGCGATAATTGCTCTCCTTATATTAGTTATTGCCAGTGCCAATTACACCAATCTTGCTACAGCACAATCTGCCACACGCAGTGGCGAAATAGGCATACGTAAGGTAATGGGGGCATCAAAAAAACAGGTGTTTGCGCAGTTTATGGGGGAATCGACCCTGGTTGTTGCTTTTGCTGCAATACTGGCATTTGCGTTAGCTGCCCTGCTGATTCCTTATTTCAATATTGTGGCAGGTACACAATTTACTGTTGATATATTGCTTCGATCTATGCCAATTATAGCATTGATAGTGTTATCGGTACTGGTTAGCTTCTTTGCCGGGATATATCCTGCTTTGGTTTTATCGGGAGCCCAAACTATAGGAGTGATTAAAAAAGGTTTCAATTTTACCGGAGGCAATACGCTATTGCGTAAGAGTTTAATTGTTGCCCAATTTGGCATTTCTGTTTTTCTGATCATTTACACGGTGGTTATTTTGCAACAGGTGCATTACATGCAAACAAAAAATCTGGGGTACGACAAGGATCATATTTTAGTGCTTCCGATTGGTGGCAAGATGCTACAGAATTTCCAGGATATAAAAGATGCCTTAACACAGGTGCCAGGTGTTGAAAGTGTTACTGCGTCGTACGAAACGCCCGAGTACGTTCAATGGGGTGATGGCATGACGGCAACCGATGAAAAAGGAAAACATGAGATATCTGTTAATGCCATGCCTGTTGATCTGGATTTTATAAAAACATTAAAAATGAACCTGGTCGCAGGTCGTGATTTTCAACCATCGGATTTTGCAATCATGGATACCAGTAACAATTATGCCAATTACCATCAACCATATTTAATTAATGAGGCATTGGCAAAAAAAATTGGCTGGACACCGGAAAAATCAATAGGACGTACAATTGATAACAGATCTACAGGCCCGGTATTGGGTGTTGTAAAAGATTTCAATTTCAGCAGTCTTCATGACCCAATTGGCCCGTTATTGATTTTTCTTGACCGGGGATTTTCACGCGATTTCATGCTCCGCTTAAACGGGAACAATCTGAAGGCTACTCTCGACCGTCTGAAAACAGTCTGGAATAAACGTGTGCCCGACAGGCCATTCAATTATCACTTTTTGGATGAAGATTATAATAAACTCTACCTTGCCGAACAACGTACCTCTGCACTTTTCTCTGTGGCTGCAGCACTTGCAATCATATTGGCATGCCTTGGATTGTTTGGACTTGCAGCCCTAACCACCTTGCAACGAACAAAAGAAATTGGCATCAGAAGAGTTTTGGGGGCCAACATAGGCAATATAACCATACTGGTGGCCAAAAACTTTTTACAGTTGATAGGCATTGCCATTCTTATTGCTATACCTCCGGCCTGGTGGGCATGTAATACATGGTTGCAGGATTTTGCTTTTCACATACCTGTGCAGGTAAGTGTATTTATTATGACAGCTTTAATGACTGTATTGATCACATTGTTTACGGTGAGTTATCATTCTGTGAAGATAGCACTGATGAGCCCTGTTAAGTCCTTGCGGACGGAGTAAAGCAAAAGAGTTTACGAACCGAACATTTACTTACTTATGATAAAAAACATATTACTCATAGCACTCCGGAATTTAAAGAAAGATAAATGGTACAGCCTGTTAAATGTGCTGGGACTTACCATCGGTATAACCTTCAGCCTTTTCCTGATTTTTTATGTAACCGACGAACTGAACTACGACCGCTACCACGAAAAAGCTGATCGTATATACAGGATTGCTTCTTATATTCAGGAACGTGATAAAAATACCAACTGGCCTTATAGCCAACTTCCGCTTGCATCCACGCTAAAAAAGGATTTCCCTGAAGTTGAAGAATCGGCCCGGCTCCTTAACCGTGAAAGGACTTTGTTCAAATTTGGAGAGAACAGTTTTTACGAAACTAAGATATATTATGCTGATAGCACGATCTTCAAAATATTCACCTATAAGTTTGTGGAAGGCAATGCGGCTCATGCTTTAAACGAACCCAACAGCATTGTAATCTCAAAAACACTGGCTGAAAAATACTTCGGCAGAAACACTTCCGCGGTAGGTAAAACTTTGAAGACTGTTTACGATTTGTACAAGGTAACCGGTGTAATTGAGGATGTACCTCAAAATTCGCATTTGCGGTTTGATATGCTGATATCCATGTCAACCATTTTAAAGGGAAACCAGAATGGGCAGGATAACTGGGGCAGTTTTAACAACTTTACGTATGTGCTTCTGAAACCCGGAGTTAATGTTGATGCGTTCAACAAAAAATTAATCCCCATGTACGACAAGTATATGGCGCCCATTTTTGCAAAATTTAATGTTAAAATGCAATACAAGGCGCAGCCAATCACTTCCATACACCTGCACTCCGATTTACAAGGAGAGCCAGAGGAACTGGGCAGCATGTCGTACATCTGGATATTCTCGGCGGTTGCTTTTTTTATGATGCTCATCGCCTGCATCAATTATATGAACCTTACAACTGCCAGGTCGGCACGAAGGGCAAAAGAAATCGGTATCCGTAAGGTAACCGGTTCCTCGAAAAAACAATTAATCCTTCAGTTCCTTGGTGAATCGCTACTAACGGCTTTTATAGCAGTATTAATAAGCGCTGTGCTCGTTTTACTTTTATTGCCATTCTTCAATTCAATATCCGGAAAGGCTTTTACAATGCATACCCTGATGCAGCCGTTCAACACTCTACTCTTGTTGAGCATTGGATTGTTTACCGGGTTGGTTGGTGGAAGTTATCCCGCATTTTATCTTTCGGGTTTCAAGCCGGTAAGCATTTTAAAGGGCGCGCTGTCAACGGCATCGGGCAATGTAAATTTGCGACGCACCCTGGTGGTATTGCAGTTTTCCATTTCCATGATCATGCTCATCTGCACCTGGGTGGTTTATTCGCAACTTCTTTATATTCAAAATATTGACCTTGGATTTAACAAGGAACAGGTAATGATTGTAACGGTTAATACCGGTCAGGACGAGCGCCGGAAAATATATGCCATGAATAATGAATTCCGGAGTATGCCTGGTATTAAAGATGTTGGTACCGGAAATGCTTATCCCGGAAGCGGAAATATTAGTCTGAACCTGTTTACGGTCGAAACTAATACAGGCCATACCGATAAAGGGATTGAGTGTTACCAGATTGACGAAAACTTCCTGGGTACGCTGGGTATAAAGATAAAAGAAGGCCGTAATTTCTCGGGCCTTGCCGATACTTTGCACAGCATTGTTGTTAATGAGGCTATGGTAAAGCATTTTGGCTGGGACAACGCGTTAGGAAAGCGTGTAACTTTTCCCGGAGACACATCAGGCAACTACGTTGAAGTGGTAGGCGTAATGAAGGATTTTAACCAGAAATCACTTTACAATCCCATTGCCCCGCTTCTCTTGTTTTACTCTGCAAATAACAACATTATACAGTTAAAAATGAGCCAGGGTAATCTGAAAGCAACTCTTACAAAAGCGGAAGAAATCTGGAAAAAGTATTTTCCCCAGCTACCTTTTGAGTATAAATTCCTGGATGAGGATTTTAACTCACAGTACGTTGCCGACCAGAAGCGCGGTAAAATTTTCGCTTCTTTTTCCCTGCTCACCATTCTGATAACCTGCCTTGGTTTGCTTGGGCTTACAGCCTTCACCACCCAGCAAAAACAGAAAGAAATAAGCATTCGAAGGGTGCTTGGGTCCAGCACAATGGAGGTGGTTATACTTATCACTAAAAATTACCTGTGGCTTGCTTTAATTGCTGCCCTTATTGCTTTCCCGGTTGCTTATTATTTTATGCATAACTGGCTGCAGGTATTCCCGTACAATAATGGATTGTCGGTAATTCCATTTATCGTATCTGCTTTGGTCATTGTTATAACTGCTGTAGCCACTGCATCTTACCACTCGGCAAAGGCAGCCCTTACAAAACCGGCTATAGTTTTAAAGACTGAATAAAATACAGCCATGCTTAAACATTACATCCTAATCAGCATCCGAAGCCTGAAAAGGCATAAGGGCTCATTTTTCATAAACCTTATCGGTCTTTCAACCGGCATGGCCTGTGCCCTCATAATTTATTTATGGGTTAACGATGAGATGCGATTTGATAAGTTTCATCAAAAGGACAGCCAACTGTACCAGGTGATGGAAGTAAGCAGGGAGAATAATATAAATATTGTACACGAAGCTACACAGGGTTTGCTGGCTGATGCCATGGTAAAGGATCTGCCTGAAATAGAATCGGCTGTTTCAGTAATGAACCTTGAAAGCCAGGGCCTCTATTTTACGGTTAAAATTCCGGGAAAAACACTGAAGGCAACCGGAATATTTGCTGGTAAAGGATTCTTCAATATGTTTTCCTTTAGGTTGAAACGTGGAAATGCTAACCAGGTTCTGGCCGACAGGAACAACATTGTAATTTCGGAAGCATTGGCCAGGAATCTTTTTGGAACTGAGGATGTGATCGGGAAAACAATGGAGTGGGAAGTGGCAGGAATAATTAAAAAGCAGGTGCAGATAGCTGGTGTATTCGAACCAGCGCCTTCAAACAGTTCCATGAAATTCGATTTTGTATTGACTCATGATCTTTTAATCAGCGAAATCTGGACAAATGGCCAGCATTGGTGGAACGAAGGCCCCCAGACTTACCTGGTTTTAAAAAATGGAACTGATGTTAACCGGTTCAACGCCAAGATCAAAGACTATGTAAAAAAATACCATAAAGAAACACCGTTTGCCTTATTTACCCGCCATTATTCAGATGCTTACTTATATGGCAACTATGAAAATGGGGTGCAGTCAGGCGGCAGAATTGCTTATGTGAAACTTTTTTCCCTTGTTGCTTTGTTTATTTTATTGATCGCCTGTATCAATTTCATGAATCTGTCAACGGCCAAAGCATCCTCAAGGGCTAAAGAAGTTGGAATTAAGAAATCTGTCGGTTCATCAAGGCGGGCGCTCATATTCCAGTTTTTGAGCGAGGCAGTATTCATGAGCCTTTTATCACTGGTAGTTGCTTGTGTATTGGTGGTATTGTTTTTACCCGTTTTTAATACCATAACCGGGAAAGAAATTAAGCTTATTGCCGATCCGGGGCTGATTATTCTTCTTATCGGGTCAACCCTGGTAACCGGCGTTTTAAGCGGAAGCTATCCTGCTTTTTATCTTTCAGGATTTAATCCTGTTTCAGTATTAAAAGGGAAGTTAAAAAATTCAATAGGTGAATTACTGATAAGAAAAGGGCTGGTGGTTTTCCAGTTCATCATCTCACTGGTTTTGATAGTGGCAGTATTGGTGATACAAATGCAGATGGAATTTGTTCAGAAAAAGAATCTTGGCTATGAAAAGGATAATGTTATTCAATTTGACAAAGAAGGATCGGCAGCTCAAAACACAGGCACTTTTCTGGAACAGATAAAGAAGATACCTGGAGTGGTGAATGCTTCTGCTATTTCGCAGAGCACCGTTCAGAATGGCAATAACAATACTACATATGGAATTGAATGGCCCAGAAAAACCGCAAATGACCTGGTTAATTTCGTTGTGAGAAATGTTGATTATGATATGATAGAGACGTTGGGCCTTAAGGTGAAAGAGGGCAGGAGTTTTTCCAGGCAGTTTGGTGCAGATTCAACCAAACTTATGTTTAATGAAACCGCCATCAAAGTTATGGGGTTGAAAAATCCCATCGGCACTAAAGTAGTAATGTGGGGTAAAGAAATGGAGATTGCCGGAATAGTGAAAGATTTTCATATTGCCTCCATGTATGAACCTATTGCGCCTTTGGTATTCAGGTACGATCCTTCACGAACTACGCTGATCATGGCCAGGATTCAGGCTGGTGAAGAAAAAGAAACGCTAAGCCGGATGGCTGAATTTTATAAAAAATACAATCCCGGTTATCCCTTCGATTTTAAATTTCTGGATGCCGCTTATCAGGCCCAGTATATTTCGGAACAAAGAGTGTCCGCATTATCCAAATATTTTGCCGGGCTGGCCATACTTATTTCATGCCTGGGCTTATTCGGGCTCGCAAAATTTACGGCAACCCAACGCACCAAAGAAATCGGTATCCGTAAAGTACTTGGCGCCAGTGTATCGCAAGTCACCGGTATGCTTTCGAAAGAATTTCTATTTCTGGTATTGATTTCCTGCGTTCTTGCTTTCCCTGTTGCCTGGTGGGCAATGAATAAATGGCTTCAGGATTTCGCTTATCGAATAAATATCAGCTGGTGGATTTTTGCTTTGGCTGGAGCTATTATCATTTTAATCGCTTTGGTTACAGTTAGTTTTCAGGCTATAAAAGCAGCTTTGGCCAACCCGGTTACGTCATTACGAACAGAGTAAAGCAAAAGAGGTTACACATTGATAAGAGAAATTATGATTAGAAATTATCTGAAAATAGCCTGGCGGAATATGGTTAAAAACCGCTTTTACTCCATAGTAAATATTGTGGGGTTATCGGCTGGTATTTTATTTACACTGGTAATTTGTGCTTATGTATGGAGCGAATTACGGGTAAATTCGGAATTGAGAAATGCTAACCGGCAATTCATCCTGCAAAGTCGATGGACTGCTGAAAATATGGGGAATGAGCTTGTAACCATAGCCCCCCTGGCAAAAGCTTTGTATGAGCAATATCCAACCTTGATTGCAAATTATTACAGGTTCGATGGTGTGAGTTCCACGGTTTCAAAAGGCGATAAACATTTTCGGGAATCCTTTCAGGTTGGGGATAGTACATTACTCAGTATGTATAGGTTTACGCTAAAACATGGTGATACCAAAACAGCCCTTGCCAATCCATATTCAGTGGTTATAACCGAAGATGCAGCAAAAAAATATTTTGGAAAAACCAATGTGGTTGGTGAAACTGTTTCCATCGAAAATTTTTCAGGCGACAACCATGATTTCATGATCACAGGGGTATTGAATAACCATTCGCGAAATTCGGTTTCCTCCCTGTTGGATGATAAAGAGAATCAGTTTTATATGCCAATAGCTTCTGCACAATTCTTCGGAAGAGAAATACTGTCGTGGGATTACGCTCACATGGTAAGCTATATTGAATTACAAAGCGGCGTTACCCCAAAGCAACTTGAAGAACCTATACGGCAGCTTTTAAAAAAGAACGCGCCGGATTATATTACAGCAAACCTGACGCAATACCCGATTCCTTTAAAAAAATATTATCTCAGCAAGGATAATGGCCTGGTAAAAAAAATGATTTATGCACTCTCCATAATAGCATTCTTTATTTTGATTATGGCTGTCATCAATTTTGTGAACATGTCGGTTAGCCACTCTGCTACCCGGCTTAAAGAGATTGGAATCCGTAAAGTAATGGGCGGATTAAAGAAAAACCTGATCTTTCAATTTCTTACTGAATCCGTTTTACTGGTTTTGTTTGCAATGCTGCTTGCACTGTTTCTGTATGCCGTTAGCCGGAATTATTTCAGCAGTATTTTAGGCAAAACCATTCCTCAACTTACCGATTTTCCACCGGCTTTTATTATTCTTCCATTCGCGTTGGCTCTGCTTATCGGTTCCCTAGCAGGACTTTATCCGGCCTTCGTATTGTCGTCGTTCAAAACTGTAGATTCGTTAAAAGGAAAGCTTTCGACAGTGAAAGAAAAAATCTGGCTGCGAAAAGCTTTGGTGGGATTTCAGTTTTCAATTGCAACCGTTGTTTTTATTGGCGCCATCATCGTTTCGCAGCAAATCGGTTATTTCTTTGGCAAAGATATCGGCTACAACAAGGATTATATTGTTTCGGCACAGGTTCCACGCGACTGGAGTTTTGCCGGTGTGAGCCGAATGGAAAGTATCCGCGCACGATTATCGGCTTTGCCACAGGTGAGCGATGTTACACTTTCTTTCGAGGTGCCCGATGGTCGAAATTCCGGAAGCAATGCTGTTTACAAAGTTGGTGCTGATTCTACCACTGCTGTCTCAACTCAGTTTCTGAATACTGACGAACATTTTGCTTCAACCTTTGGCATTCCGCTTAAAGCGGGCGTTTTCTTTAGTCAGCCCGGAGCGTTTGCTGATTCATCGTCGGTTGTAATTAACGAAACCGAAGCCAAAGCTCTGGGATGGCAACATGCAGAAGATGCAGTGGGTCAGCGTGTGAAGCTAACCGGAAGTGCCGATGTATATACCATTGCCGGGGTAACCAACAATTTCCATTTCGGATCCATGCAGGAATCAGTTCCGCCTATCACATTTGTGCATGTGGGGAATTCGCGGATATTCAGATATTTTTCTATAAAGCTCAAACCCGGCGATATCAGTAATTCAGTAGATGCTTTGCAGAAACAATGGGCAGTACTTATGCCCGGTGCTCCTTTCGAATATAAATTTATGGACGATACGCTCAGGCATCTTTACAAATCTGAAATACAATTGCGACAGGCGGTATATACCGCGTTTTTACTTGCTTTAATTATTGTTTTGCTTGGTGTACTTGGATTGGTAGCCATGAGCATTCAAAGGCGGACCAAAGAAATCGGCATACGGAAAGTACTGGGATCATCGGTATCGAACATCATTTTATTGTTCATCAAAGAATTCCTGTTTGTTATCTTGATTGCCGGTATTATAGCCGTCCCTGTGGCATACACTATTATGCAAATCTGGCTGAATGGATACGCATACCGAATCCAGATTACTACCACGCCATTCCTTATTTCAATTGCGCTGCTGGGAGCAATTTCCGCATTACTCATTGGTTTGCAGACAATGAAAGTTGCAATGGCTAACCCGGTTACTTCATTGCGAACGGAGTAAAGCAAAAAAGGTTACCCACCGAATAAAAAGCATAGATATGATTAAAAATTATTTCATCACCGCCTGGCGAAACATCTGGAAATATAAGTCTGTCTCCTTTATCAACATTGGCGGATTATCCATTGGTATTGCCGCCGTAATACTGATAGCTGTTTACATACAGTCGGAAGCATCGTACGATCATTTCCAGGCTAATCTTAATTCCATTTACAGGGTTGGATTCAGTTCGGGATTATCAGAGGATCCAACCGCCGTAAGTTCGGAATTTACCGCTCCTTTCAGCGAAGACGCTCAAAAACAATTTCCTGAAATACAAAACCATTGCAGGGTTTCGGGTAGCCATGAGGCCTGGACTTTATACGGAGACAAAAGCATTAAAACTTCTGATCTGAAGTATGCTGATGATTCCTTTTTCAAAATATTCTCCTTTAAAATTACTTCGGGAAACCCGCAAACGGCCTTGCAGAATCCCTTTTCAGTGGTTTTATCAAAAACCTTAGCAGGTAAAATATTTGGAAAAACCGAACCTGTTGGTAAAACAATCCTGGTCGATGGAAAAACAAATTACCAGGTAACCGGGGTTACTGAAGATGCGCCTGCTAACTCAACTATAAAATACGAGGCATTGGCATCCATGTCGACCCTATATCACGATTCCACCTACTTTATGGGGTGGAATGGCGGCTGGCAGTATTCACACTACCTTCAGCTGTCAGACGATGCTTCAGCAACCGGGCTGGAGAAAAAGTTTAAAAATTTCCTGTACGACAATTTTAATCAGAAGTTTTCAACCCCGTCTCAAAGCCTGGCAGCCCATTTACAACCCATGTCGAAAATACATTTGTATTACGACGAAAGTGCCGCCAATACCAGGACCAATATTTATGTTTTCAGCGTTATAGCTCTGCTTATTTTAATCATTTCGTGCATCAACTATGTGAATCTCTCTGTGGCACGCGCTTCTTCACGATTTAAAGAAGTTGGTGTCAGGAAAGTGCTGGGCGCTTTGCGGATTCAATTGGTGAAACAGTTTATGGGCGAAACGCTCCTAATAAGCTTCATTTCATTGGTACTGGCTGTTGGAATTGCTGCTGCTCTCTTTCCTATTTACCAGGATATTTCAGGCAGCGCACTTCATATACAGGCTAAAGAGCTCCTGTTTGTCAGTGCATTTGTGTTGCTGCTGATGTTTATCATCAGCCTTTCGGCAGGAGGATACCTTGCATTCTACCTCTCATCACTCAATACTGTTAACACCTTTCGGATGAAATTGCCGAAATCGGGCAAACACATTCTTGGCAACGTTTTAATTGTTTTACAATTTGTGATTTCAACTGCCTTGATAACCACAGTGCTAATTGTGCAAGTACAAATGCGGTATATTAAGAATAAGCCGCTGGGTTTTGACAAGGATCACATTGTGGTAGTATCCCTAACCGGCAGCAATGCACAGCAGAAAGCTATAATGCTGAGGCAACAGATTGCTGGTTTATCCTATGTTTCAGGTGTTTCGGCCATGTCGGAAGTGCCTTACGATAATATTACGCAAAATGGATTCCTGCCCGAAGGCAGAAAAGACTATCTGACCATCCACCAGCTTGATGCGGACGAAAATCTGTTAAAAACACTGAATATCAACCTGATTTCAGGCCACTATTTCTCCGATCAGCACATGGTTGAAGCAGATGGATATATTATCAACCAGGCTTTGGCAGATAAATTAGGATGGAAAGAGCCTCTGGGGAAAACCATAAACCGGGATGGCACACACAAGGTAATTGGTGTAGTTAAGAATTTTCATTTTGCATCGATGCACGATGAAATTGGTCCTTTAATCATTACCAACAAACCATGGATGAATGAGTATAATTTCCTTGTAATTAAATATACTGCCGATAATCCGGCTTTGCTGATCAGTAAACTGAAGGACATATGGAAGCAGAATACTGCAACAGCACCGTTCGACTACTGGTTCCTTGATAATGCATTCGACACACTTTACAAATCGGAACAAAAATTCCAGCTCTTGTTTTTCTGTTTCTCGGTTCTTTCCATTGTTCTTTCGCTTGCCGGTGTTTTCGGGCTGGTATTGCTCAACATTCAGTATAAAACCAAAGAAATTGGCATACGGAAAGTATTGGGCGCCAGCGTAGTTGATATTATCCGCTTAAGTGCCAGGAAGTTCCTTCTCCTTATTGTGCTTGCTTCGCTTTTTGCGTTTCCGGCGGCATGGTATTATTCCGGAACATGGCTGCAGAATTTTGCTTACAGGATATCCATGCAATGGTGGATGTTTGTGGTATCAGCAGTTGTGGTACTGGTGTTTGCTTTTTTTGTTATCAGCCTTCAGACATTAAAAGCAGCCAAAGCCAAACCTGTTAATAGTTTACGGACCGAATGAGAAAGCGGGGAATGTCACTGGCAGGATAGGAGTCACTTAAAATTATTCTTGTCTGCATGCAGTAGTAGCTTGGGGAGACAAGGCGAGGAGCGAAGTGAAAAAACTCCATTTTAAATACAATCTCCAACAAAATACGCTTCCATCTCCCGACTACCGACTACCTACATTTTCTAACACAAATAAATAAACTTAGTAAATTTAAACCAATACCAATACTTCAATCATGATAGAACTAAAACACATAACAAAATGGGTTAATTCAGGTGGGAACCGTTTTTTCCTGTTACGCGATATTAACCTCACCGTTAAGGAAGGAGAATTTATCAGCATTATGGGCCCTTCCGGTTCAGGGAAATCAACTTTGCTTAACGTAATCGGCATGCTTGACGAATTTAACGAAGGAGAATACAATTTTATCGGCCAGCCGGTTCACCAGTTAAAGGAAAAGCAGCGGTCGCAATTGTACAAAACCCATATCGGGTTTGTATTTCAGGCCTACCATCTTATCGACGAACTTACCGTTTACGAAAATATTGAAACCCCCTTGTTGTACCAGAATGTAAAGGCTTCGGAAAGGCAGGCTATGGTTTCTGATATTTTGGACAGGTTTAACATTGTCGGGAAGAAAGACCTGTTTCCGCCCCAATTATCCGGCGGACAGCAGCAACTGGTGGGTGTAGCGCGTGCTTTGGTTGCAAAACCCAAACTCATCCTTGCCGATGAACCTACCGGTAACCTGAACAGCAAACAAGGCGAGGAAATTATGGAGCTCTTCAAACAACTGAATACCGAAGATGGAGTAACCATTATCCAGGCTACCCATTCCGAACGAAATGCAGCTTACGGTTCCAAAATCATTAACCTGCTCGATGGCAGGATTGAGAAATAAATAAATCGAATGGAAGGAGTGATTAAAACAGGCCACTTCTTAATGTACCCACCCCAGCCCTCCCTTAAAAAGGGAGGGAGTGGATTCTGCAAATTTCAAAATATTGCCGTTCTGTTTTGATTTCTTCCTCCCCTGATGTCAGGGGAGGTGCCGACAGGCGGAGGGGTAATTTTTGTAAAATAGCGACCATTTTTTTTAATGATTCTGATAGTTAGAATAAATCACTAACAACTTTTTTTGAACTCACTTTTAACCATGAAAAAAATAACCACAGTACTCCTGATCCTACTTGCATTTGCAGCCTCAACAAAAACATATGCCCAGAATTCCCCTTCTGCCGATAATGTTTTCACCCTGCAACAATGCGTCGAAACGGCATTTAAAAACAACGTGGATGTAAAACAGGCCGAACTCCTGGCCGAATCGGCACGGTTAAATTATAACCTGTCGAAAGCCAGTATGCTTCCCGACCTGAATGCGAACATCACGCATTCCGCTTACAACGGCCGAAGTATAAACCCGTACACCAACACATACATCAACGAGCAGAACAATGCCGCCTCGTATTCGCTTACCAGCAATATAGTGCTTTGGAATGGGTGCAGCCTGCATAACTATATGAAGCAAAATGAGCTGAACTACGAAGCCGGCAAAATGGACGCCCAGAATGCCCGTGACAAAATTACCATCAACATCATTTTGAACTACCTTTTTGTGTTAAGTACCCAGGAACAACTGAATATCGCGCTGAACCAGGTGGAAGCTACCCGCAAGAAAGTGGA